>ENA-UOOK01003629-UOOK01003629.1-fermentation-metagenome-genome-assembly--contig:-NODE-3629-length-17360-cov-5.804045_pt1 | contig 17360 bp, 14 predicted proteins | sample MGYA00245777_ERZ724023 | MGnify/ENA primary metagenome ERZ724023 (study PRJEB28704, sample SAMN03018312) | fermentation metagenome | biome: anthropogenic terrestrial biome; feature: soil; material...
CTCCTTGCCGCAGCTCTGCTTTGGTTATCTTGATGGTTTGCATACACACTCTAGGAGAAAAGGAACTTTTGCCCAAATGTTAGTCGAAACAAACAAAAAGAAATTACAGACGTTTCTACTTAAAGCGAGGAATATTCTATAGGAGGATACTTGTGCATACAAAAGTAATAGGAAAACGGATTTTAGCCGGCCTTTTAAGCCTGCAGGTACTGATTGCCGGAGCGCCCGCCACATTTGCCGCAGCAGAAGCGGAGGATGCCGATGGAATTTTTACTGCAGATGGCTTAACCTATAAAGTACTGGCCGAACCGGGAGAAGGAGACGGAACGGTGCAGGTAGGAGACGGAAAGTCCGTAGTTCAGGTGAGCGGATCCGTCAAAATTCCGCCGACAGTAACAAACGGTGAGAAGACCTACGATGTGGTGGGGATTGGTGACCGGGCATTTATGCGGCAAACGGATTTGACGTCTGTTACGCTGCCGGACAGTGTAACAGACATTGGAAAACAGTCGTTTTTTGGTACGGGACTGGAAAAGTTTAAAATGAACGACAGCGTGGCTACGATAGGGGAAGAATGCTTTCGTACCGCTGACAAGCTGGAAACTGTTACGCTTTCGGAAAATTTGTCCGAAATACCGAAAGACGCCTTTGACGGCTGCACTGCTTTGCGAAAGATCGAAATTCCAGAAGGAGTATCAGATGTTGAAGAGGCGGCGTTCCTGAGTTGTACAAGCCTTCAGAAGGTTTCGCTTCCTGCCAGCCTTGAGGCAATCGGAGAAAGAGCTTTTTGGCAGGATGAAGCATTGAATACGCTTTTAATTGCGGAGGACAGCCAGCTCGAGGAGGTCGGTGATGGTGCTTTTCAGTGGTGCAGTTCTTTGGAGGCCATAGATCTACCGGCAGACTTGAAAAAAATTGGAAGCTCTGCTTTCTCCGACTGTGGAAGCCTGAAGAGTGTCGGAATTGAAACCGACACGGAGAGTCAGCTTGAATCGCTGGGAGAATCGGCTTTCCGTTCCACCCAACTCTCCGATTTTTATTTTCCCGACACACTGACTGAGATAGGTGAGAGACCGTTCGGCAGTTGCGCTAAGCTGAAATCATTGACAGTCGGTGAAAATAATTCGCTGCTCAAGTCGGTGAATGGGGTGCTTTTCAATAAGGATGGAAACGAGCTCTTGGTTTATCCTCCTGAAAAAGAGGGGCGCGCTTACAAGATCCCCCAGGGCGTTACCAAAATTGCGAAATATGCTTTTTGGGGCGCTTCTGACTTGCAAGAGGTAACAATGAGTGACGGTGTGTTGGAACTGGGTGAGTTTGTATTCCAGGATGCCTCCTCGCTGAAAAGCGTGATTTTCGCAGATTCTGTAACCGACATTGGACGTTTGAGCTTCTACAACAACGAGACTCTTGAAAATGTCCGCCTTCCTGATAGCCTCGAAGAGCTTGCCGGAAATACGTTTTATAACTGCGAATCTTTGAAGGAAATCCGTATCCCGAAAAATATCAGCAAGATGGCCGGCTCCGTGTTCGGAAGTTGCCCTAACCTTGTCAGCATCAAAGTCCTTTCCGATAAACTGGCTACAGTGGAAGACGGTGCCTTCAATGGGACTTCGGAAGATTTAAAAATTTCCGTACTCAACGACTCGATAAAATCCCTTGTGGTCGCGAGCGGAATCGGGGAAGGTCAGGTTTCAGTTGACGGCTCCGAAGAACCGGAACCGGAGCCAGAACCGGAGCCGGAAGTAACATCTTTCACGGTAGATCAAATCCAGTATAAAGTGCTTAGCCAAGGCTCCGAAACAGAAAAAGCAACCGTGCAGGTCGGAGATGGCAAGAACGGTATGAGTGTCGGCGGTAAAATCGAAATCCCTGCCACAGTGGAATATATGGATAAGATCTATGACGTAACAGCAGTGGGGGATTTTGCATTTAGTGAGAGCTCCATTACCGAGATCACACTTCCAAAGAGCATTACAGCTATAGGCGATTCGGCGTTTATCAAATGCTCCAAGCTGACGAGCTTTCAAATTCCGTCCGGTGTGCGTTCGATCGGTTCCAGAGCGGTTGCGGATTGTGAAAGCCTGAAAGCCGTTACTTATACGCCTGACAGTAGCCTTGAAGAACTGGGAGACGGAGCTTTGGGCGACAACCAGGCGCTGGAGATCGCTTTGCTGCCTAATACTCTGAAAAAAGTCGGGACCCATTTATTCCTTTGGGATATCTCTCTGAAAACGGTAGAGTTTCAGGAAGGCTCTCAGTTGATTGTACTGCCTGAAGGAACTTTCCTGTGGTGCATGAAGCTGGAAACAATCGATCTTCCTGTTGGCATAGCTAAGATCGACGCAGAAGCCTTTTACGAATGCCAATCCCTGAAAGAGGTCGGCAGTCTGCCCGGCGTTACTGAAATAGGAGAGAATGCTTTTTATGATTGCCGGCTTTTGAAGGAAGTAACGTTAGGCGACGGATTGAAAGAACTGAATAATGGGGCCTTTTATACTTGCACCGGTTTAACTGCTGTTAAGGTTGGAAGCTCCGTAGGAGCCATTGGAACGATGGTGTCCGACAATGAAGATGGCCTGAAAGGTGTCTTTGAAGGCTGCACCGCACTTTCTCAGATAACGCTTCCCGCATCTGTTAAAACCATTGGAAAAAATGTGTTCAGAGGTTGCGCTGCTCTGAGCAGGATTGAAATTCTTTCGGATGCGCTGAATTCTGTCGGAGCAAATGCTTTTCTAAATGTATCGCCGAACGCTCAGTTTGTTGTTCGGAATGAAGCGGTAAAAAATACACTGATTAACACCGCTTTCGTTTCCAAGGAAAGTATTTTGGTAAAGACTCCCGAACCCGGAAATGATTTTAAGGCGGTAAGCAAGATCCTGAATATCCCGACCGAAGCAAAAGTTGGTGTCCCTTTGACTCTCACCGGTACGGTAGTGCCGTCTGATGCAACCAATCAGGCGATTAAGTGGGAGCTTGCGGGCTTTGATAATCGAATCGGCGCAAGTATCACCGGAAACCTCTTTACAGCGACTGCTGCCGGTACGGTAACCGTACAGGCTGTCGTTGAGAAGGGGATTTCAATTTCAGAACCTTATGTACAGAATTTTAAAATTACTGTTAAAGCGGCCGAAAAGCCCAGCGACCACGACCACAGTACAAATAACGGCGGCGGAAGCGGAAGCTTCGGCAGAGGCGGCCGTACGGTGATCGCAAGCGGCACGGCCCCCGACAACAAGCCGGTGGTCACTGTTCAGAAAGACCCGCAGGGCAAGCCTGTTGTCACGGTCGGCGCAAGGGCCCTGCCGAACACGAAGCCGCTGACCGCGGCGGACATCGCCAAGAAGGCGACGGACGGCACCCTGAATGAAACCGTGAACCCCAACGGCGTTTGGGACGGCAAAACGGTAGGCGCGAAAAACATCGCGTTGGTGATCGACACGAAAGAAGCGACGCTTGCCCCCGGCGGCTCCTATCAGTTGGGCATCAGCGCTTTCGCCGGCTCGGCGGGCAGCACGCTGCGCGTCAGGGCGTCCCGCGACGGATTTGTGACGATTACAGCGAACCCGGACGGCACCTACACGATTACGTCCAACAAGCCGGTCAGCGGTCTCTACATCCTCGTGGAGATTCTCGACGCCAACGGAAACGTGGTCGGGCACTCCTCCATGAAGCTGGACGCCGCGACGGGCCTGGGCGTCAAACATGTGGAGAACAAGGCTGCGACGATCGTATAAATTGTTCTTTACGAATTAAAAATCAGCGCAAAAAAGGCGACGGGATTTTTCCCGCCGCCTTTTTGCGCCCGGTGGAGGAATCGCTTGCCGGACGATTTTATGAAAGATTCTCTTTGCGCAAGTGGGAGCGCGTTCCGTTTATCTCAGCCAGATCGCGCCCGCGACGCCCGCGAGCACGGTCAGCAGGATCGGATTAATCCGGAACCGGATATTGCAGACGGCCGTGGCGGCAAAAATAATCAGCAGGAAAACGGACACCGTTCCGAACGGATCGGAAAACAGCGTCGACAAATCCGCGCCGGGGTTCAGGAGCACACCCGAGGCGATCGTCGCGGCTGCTGCCGCAATCAGGCCGACCGCGGCCGGCTTGACCCCGTAGAGAAAATCATCCATGATCCGGTTGTCGCGGAATCGCGCCGCCAGGCGCATATATAACGTCACAAGGATAAACGATGGAAGCGATACGCCGACCGTAGCGGACAGCGAGCCCCAAAAGCCGGTGCTCAGGTATCCCACATAAGTGGCGGCATTGATTGCGATGGGCCCGGGCACCACCATATCAAGCGCGGTCAGATCCGCAAACTGCTGGACGGTCACGGAAAACTGCCGGGACTCGGTCATGATCATCGACAGCATCGCGTATCCGCCGCCAAAGCCGACGAACCCGATTTTCAGAAAGACAAACAGTAGCTTCAAACATTCCCAAATCATTTTGTCTGCCCCTTTCTGCGGCGCATGATCCACTGAAACAGGCATCCGATCACGCCAGCGGCCAGAATCACGATCAGGGAGTTGATATTTGCAAACAGAATCAGCGCGAATGCAGCCAGCATCACCGCAACGCCGAAAATGCTTTTCAGGTTGTACCGCCCCAGCGAAAAGGCGGCCGAAAGCACCAGTGCGGCGGAAGCGGCGCGGATGCCGCGGAACGCGCCGACGACCGGCCCGTGCTGCGGGATAAACTGCAAAAGGATGGTCGCAGCGAGCATGATGACGAATGCGGAGAAGGTGGCGCCGAATCCCGCGGCCAGCATGCCGACCGTCCCCGCCGCATACCGGCCCACAAAGGAGGCACAGTTCAGGGCCACTACGCCGGGCAGCGTCTGCGCAAGGGTGGCATCCTCCAGAAAATCCTCCTGCGGCATCAGACGGTATTTTTCCACGACATCCTTTTCAATCACCGGCAGCATGGCAAGTCCGCCCGCAAAGGTGAACGTGCCCGCCTTAAAAAAGATGAGAAACAATGCCCATAATGTCTTCAGACGTTCTTTATTCATCGAAAGCCTCCCGATCGCCTTTTTCAGTTATCGTGCAAAAACGAAGATAAGATGTTGGAGCAGTATTTTTCAAGGCAGGGCGGAGATTTTATGACATCCCTGCCATTGCGGTCCTTTATTTCTGCTGTGACGCTCTTTCTAACTAGCATTCCCGGTTATGATGTAGAAATTTGTCTCTGTTTCCCCGCCAGCGGCGTGGAAGAAATACATTCTATTGATATCGCCCGAAATGGAATTGCTGTAGGGCGCTTTTTCAATGGTAATATATTGCTTTTGCGAAGTCAACATTCTGAATCAAAATTTAATACTGCGGCGTTGTTATGCTGACCGGGGCCAGAACGTACGCTTTTCACGCGGACAATCCGTGTCGGCTGTGGAAACAGTTCAATCGCTTTTGATCAAGCTTTAAAAAAGCAGGGCGGCAGATGGGTGCAGTCAAGGACACAATTAATCAAGTAACAGCTTCCACGAAACAGCGATTCCGTTTCCCCGAAGGCTGCCATAACCGGTGGACATCTGTGTGAACGTATCAAAAAAGAGCGGCTCAAGTCCGGAATAAGCGGATTCGGGCTGCTCTTTTTTCTCTGAAAACGGCTGCAGGCTTATATTGCTTTCGTCTTATTTTCATATTCCATAATTCGCTTCACCTTCGCGGTGGAGCCGCCGCCTAAAAAGTCGCAGTTTAGCCAAATATCCACCAAATACTTTGCCAGTTCCACTCCGATTACGCGTGCACCCATGCACATGATCTGAGCGTTGTTACTTTTTCTGGAACGCTCCGCCGAATATGGGTCATGGCATACGGCGGCTCGGATCCCCGGAACCTTGTTTGCGGAAATCGACATGCCGATTCCCGTTCCGCATAATAAAATTCCCCTTTCAAAATCCCCTCTTGCGATGGCTTCCGCCACTTTTATGCCGATATCGGGATATAATACGGCTACCCCCGCATCCGCGCCGAAATCGGTCACTTCGATATTTCTGGATTTCAGATGCTTGATAATCTCGACTTTTAAGTCATAGGCGGCTTCGTCGCATCCAATTGCTAATTTCATTTTCTTATCCTTTCTTTTTATTCAAGGTTTCTGTGATTGGCTTCCATTTTGGCTTTGGTGATGCCCAGCTTCTGGGTCAGATCCATAATGATGATGTCGAACAGGATAAACAGGCTCTGTTCGAACAGGTTGCCCATGGGTTGGATGGAAGGGACCACGTCTGCCGTTCCCAGATATACCGCTGCCGGAACAAACAGGACGGTATCTGCGATCTTTGCCGTTTTTTTGTCGGGATCCCCTGTGACCAGAGCGATGCGCGCCCCGTTATGCCTGGCCCTTTCGGCGACATAATGGATATGGCCTATTTCACCGCAGCCGGATGTGGCGATCAGTAAATCCCCCCTGCGGATAGCGGGTGTCGTGTCATCCCAAATCCAATGGCTGTCAAGCCCCAGATGCATCAGGCGCATCGTAAAGGCTCTTGTGGCCAATCCTTCTCTGCCAACTCCGATCAGAATAATCCTGTTGGCATTCAGAATCTCACTTTTGAATTTTTCAACCTCTGTTTCATCCACCCGGTCGAATACCTGAGACAGCTCCCTTAGGATCGTTTTTGCCGTTTCCTTCATGATTGAGATCATCCCTTTTCTATGTTTATGGAAACAAACCGCCCTTTCCAAATTTTTGGCAGTTCCCTTGGCGGCTGGAATTGGTAGTATTTTCAGGTAAGATGTAGAATTTGTTTTTGTTTCTCCCCGCCGAAGATGGGAGGAGGAACAAATCCGGATTTGCAAGCATAAGTGGAATTGCTGTGGACGAATTCTGTTTTCAAACGTTTACTGCTTAAAAACATCCTTTAGAAATTCCATTGATTTTTTCATATTTTCATATACGACGTCGTCAAATTCTTCAAACGCGGTAACGACCTCAAGATATTGAATGATATTCTCTGCCCCTGCATTTTTGGTCGCTTTCTTTATTAAATCGGGAGTGACGATCCCTTCCTTTGTGAAATCCCAGTGGCGGTCCAGCATACCGTCCGTCTGCTGAATATGAATCGCGCCGATATAGGGGGCGCAGGTTTTCAGCCATAGTTCCATATCCGCTTCTTCCTTGAGCAAAGGCTTGTACAAGGCGTGCCCCCAGTCGATCAGCAGCTTGACGGGGATCGCAGTCGTACCATCCAGATCCTTCATCAGATGCAAAGACTCTTTGGGGCTGTGGGGGAATTCGGTGGCCAAAGGCGTCGCTTCGATCTGAATCTCCTTTATGCCTTTCTCCCTGCCATACTCAGCCAGCTTGCGCAGATAATCCAGCGCAATATGATATAACTCGTTTCTTCTTGCAGGGTCCACCGCGTCTTCATGGGTCATTCCGCCGATCGGTGTTCCGATGACATCGACACCCATTGCAGCCGTCATGTCGATTGCCCTTTTAAAGAAAGCATAGGAGATTTCTTTCTCTTCCTTTGTGGGCGCCAGGAGCTGAGCATAAGTATAAGCGGCCAATCCGCCGAAGGTCGCGGTTATTTCGAGCCCCTGCTCCCGAAAGGCTTTCTGATATCTTTGAGCGAGCGCATCCCTCTGCGCCTCCGGCCACCAGGGGTCGATCAAATCCCAAGTGAACTGAATATATCGGACTCCGAAATCCCTTTTGCACATCTCCGCCAGCTTTTCCGGATTCAACCAGCGTTTTGTCGCAAACGAAAGATTTAACCCCAGCTTCATCGTAATCCACTCCTTTGTAAACTGATGCTGATCCTTAGGCCTCGTTTGAAAAATCAAGGAACTAGTCTGTTTCGGCTAAAATCGTGCCGTCCTGCGTCAAAAATGCTCGGAATCCGGAAAGGATCTTTTTTCCTTGTTCGGCGCAATTTTATTCCGAAAATCTGTCGCTTTTTATTTCTCAAACAAGGCCTAGCTGATAAAAGTTTATTCGGATTTTTTGGTGATCTTTTTTCTTTCCTTGATGATGTAGGTAATAGAGCTGAACGAAATGGCGATCACTACGATAAACCCGCTGACTGCCGACTGCCAGTACACATTGACGCCCAGCAGCACGATCATATTCTGAATCACGGCAATAATGGCCGCGCCGATCAGTGCGCCCGCAGGGTTGCCGATCCCGCCCGTCAGCGCCACGCCGCCGATTACCGACGCGGCGATCGAGTTCATCGGCCAGTTTTCCCCGATTGCCGACTGGGCCGAGCCCAGGCGCGCCACATACAACATGCCTGCCAGTGCTGAGATCATGCCGACGATGCTGTAAATGATCACGCGGATTTTATTGACCGGAATGCCTAAAATCTTCGCCGCGTCCCTGCTGTTGCCGATTGCGTAAAGATAACGCCCCGTTTTGGTCTTCTTGACCAGAAAAAGAATGATGACCAGAACAATGAGGGTGAAAACGAACGGGATGGGGATCCCCATCAGGGTCCCTTTTCCCAATATGTAAATATCCTCCGGAATTCCGGTCACCGCTTTCCCCTTTGTGATGACGAGATTGATGCCGCCGTATACCCCGGTCATCCCGATTGTGACGACCATGGAATTCAGCCTCAGCTGCGTGATGATCAAGCCGTTGATCGCGCCCAGCGCCGCGCCGATCAGCACGGAAATAAGAAAAGCCAGATAGGAGTTTACGCCCGCCTTCACCATCATCAGCCCGCCGAGGATGCCGCTTAACGTCGCGATTTTACCTACGGACAGATCCAGCTCGCCGACCAGCAGCAGCAAAGACTGTGCAATTGCGATCATCCCGATAAAAGCAAGGTCACGGATTAAAGCCTGAAGGTTGTATGCCGTTAGAAAATAGGATGAGGTGGTGGATGCGATCACGACCATCAGGACGAGCACAAGCGCGATAGCGGTCATATTGCTTTTTTTGAGTGAGTTGATTATATGGTTGGATTTCGTTCCTTCGTTTTTCATTTTGAATTCTCCTCTTATTCCGGTTTTACGCCGATAATTGAGCTCAATAAGATATCTTTATCCGTCCCGGAATCAAATTCGGCCACTTTACGGCCCGCATAGATCGCGATAATCCTGTTGGAGCATTTTACGATTTCCTCCATTTCAGAGGAGATCAGGATAATGCCGATCCCCTTGTTTTCCGCCAGTTCCTTCATCAGGCGGTAGATTTCCGCTTTCGTTCCGACGTCGATGCCCTTGGTGGGCTCATCGAAAATTAAAACCTTTGGGTTGCAGTACATGGAACGCCCGATAATCACCTTCTGCTGGTTTCCGCCGCTTAAGAATTTGATCGCCTTGTCCATATCGGGCGTTTTGATATCGTAGGCATCGACCACTTCCTGAACAAGCGACCTTTCTTTCTGGTCGGAAATACCCAGGCCGGATTTCAGGTTGTCCAGCAATGATATGGAAATGTTTTCTTTCACGCTCAGAATAGGAAGAATCCCTTCCCGCTTTCTTTCCTCCGGCAGATAGATCAGCCCGTGTTCCACCGAATAATGCGTGTTTCCGAACTTCCAGTCCTTCCCATCCAGTTTCACTTTTCCTGAATATACCGGGATGGATCCGAAGATCGCCTGCATGATTTCACTTCTGCCTGCCCCGACAAGGCCCGAAAAACCCAGGATTTCGCCCTTCTTTAAAGTGAAGCTGATATTTGTGAATGCTTCTCCCGTCAGATGTTCGACTTCCAGAAGCGTTTCGTCCGTTACCTTTTCAGAATGAAACGCCGTTTCCTGATTCACCTCGCGGCCTGTCATTTTCGTAATAATCCAGGGGACGTCGACTTCGCTTATTTTTGCGTTGGCTATTTTTTTCCCGTTGCGGAATACGGTGACAACGTCACAGATGGCGAAAATCTCCTCCAATTTATGGGAGATAAACACAATCGCCTTATTTTCCTGTTTGATCTGCCGGATCACCTCAAACAGGCACTGCGTATCGCTGGTGGTCAGGCTGGTGGTGGGTTCATCCAGCATCAGCACCTCATAATCTTCATGAACCGTTGCCCTGGCGATCTGAAGCAGCTGCTGCTCCGATACGGAGATATCCTTCACCAATGCATCCGGCGAGACATGAATATGAAATTTTTCCAACAGCGGCATGGCTTTTTCTTTCAGCGCCTGTTGATCGACAAGGCCTTTAAAGCCTGATTTTTCAAACGGCATAAATAAATTTTCCGCTACCGTCATGTAATTGAACAGATCGATTTCCTGCGGCACATAGGCGATCCTGTCGAAGCTTTTCTTGTCGGATAACGCCGATTTGCCGTCTATTTTAATTTCGCCGCTCGTCGGTTCCTGAACCCCTGTCAGACATTTGATCAATGTGCTTTTTCCGGCGCCGTTCTCGCCGATGACTGCATGGATTTCTCCGAGCTTAAAAGAGATATCCACCGAATCGAGCGCAACTACCCCCGGAAATATTTTCGTGATGCCATATGCCTCTAATGCGTTCATAAACATGCTCCTTTTATCATAGCGAAAAAAGGGCTGCGACTGAGGATCATCTTAAAGTCAAGTCACAAGCCCTTTTCAGCCAGCATATTCGAATGATTTATGTCTCGGTTTTCAAAATCATTTTTTCACGATTTCGATCCATTTGTCGACGTTGGAGCTGTCGATGAAAGCGATGCCTGTATCAACTGTCTTTGGGATATCGATGCCGAGATGCTTTTGCCACATCATCAATACGGCCATGGATCCCTGCATCTGAGGCATGGTGGAAGAGGTGGCGGTCATGGTGCCGTCCTTGATGTAATTCAAAATATCGATCAGGTTGTCCATGCCGACGATTTTGACCTTGCCGACTTTTCCGGCTTCTTTGATTGCGGCCGAAATACCGATCGGGCCCGACGCGTCGCAGCAAAGGTATCCGGTAAGATCGGGATTTGCCGCCAGAACCGCCGCAGCCTGGGACTGAGCCGTTTCGATATTGTCGTTGTCGATGCCGCCGTCAATCACCTGAATATCAGGATATTTTTTCAGGGCATCCAGATGGGCCTGATAGCGCTCCGCATGGTTGGGGGCGGTGGGAAGGCCCTGCATGACTGCGACTTTGCCCTTTTTCCCGATGGTTTCGGCCAGCTTATCGGCGGCAAGGGTGGCCTGCTCCGCGAAATCGTTTCCGACACTTGTCAGATTGCTTCCCTCCGGAGCGGGGGAGTCAAACAGGACTACCGGGATCCCCTGCGCCTGGATCTCTTCAATGACTGCTTTGCTGCCCTTATAGTCGCAGGGGTCGAGCGCAATGCCGTCGGGCTTCGTAGCCGCCGCCTGCTGCAGAACGGTATTCTGTTCTGCGACGTCCGCCGTATTGGGAGCGCGGTAATCGATGGAAACCTTGACGCCGAGCTCTTCCGTAAGCTTGTTTGCCTGGGCGACGGCGCCTTTATTGACTTCATCAAACCAGGCATGGACACATTTCGGGACGATTACGAACGTTAAATCTTTTCCCTCTTTTCCTTTCGACTGAGACGAGGATGCAGCTCCGCCTGTCGGGGCCGTCGATCCCGAATCTCCTCCTCCGGAGCTGCAGCCAGCTGCGCTTCCGAGAAGCATGGATAAACAAACAACTGCGGCCAATAACCTTTTTTTCATCATTTCTTCCTCCTTAAAATCGTGCGTAAATTTTGTTTATCGCATTTCACCTAAAGAAATGTAAAAAATGCAATAAATGTGAAAATCCGTTCAAACAGATCGCTTTTATCGCATTTACGCCCGCATACTTCACATATTCATCGTTAAATTTCAATCAATAAGCCTGATAATTTTCATTTTTTTTGTCGATATATGTGAATAAAGATAGATTAGCACAATTGTTTTGTAATGTCAAATGAATATTTTTCGTGATTATGTTATAAATTGCAACATTTATCATAACTTTGTTAAAAAGAATGACTCATTATAAAAGAAGGAAAATGCTTGAATTATCTCTGTCAATCATGGTATTTATGCAGTATTTCAAGGCTTTTTACCTTCCTTTTTATTTTCATACTCCCTAAAACATGCACAATTAATAGGGAAATTTATTATGCATGTTATATGATTTTATATAATAAATATTATATTTTGCCTGAATTGATCTTCAATTTATTTGTCTGTTTTAGTATTGTCGGCAGGATGATAGATCTGGCAGTCTCAAAATGCGTGAAAGGGTATGATTTTCCCCGATTCTTAGAGCAAAGGAAAACATTATTTCACATTTTATAACACATTTTTCACATTTCGTCTGGACATTTTTAAATTGTGGTGTATAATAAATAACATCATCGATACACAATCTCAATAAATTAAAATCATGAAGAGGTGGTATTTTATGAAAAAGATCCTAAACAAAGATTCCAATGTGGTGGAAGAAATGCTGGATGGGTATCTTTCCGCATACGGCAGATATTATGAGGCGATTCCGGGAGCCAATGCCTTTACATACAAAGGAAGGCGTAAAAACAAAGTTTCCCTGGTGATCGGCGGCGGCAGCGGCCATGAGCCCCTGTTCAGCGGATATGCGGGGAAAGGGTTGGCGGATGCCGTTGCATGCGGAAATATTTTTGCTTCCCCGAATCCCCAGCTGATACAATCGACGGCCAAAGCGGTCGATGAGGGAAAAGGCGTTCTGTTTATTTATGGGAACTATGCCGGAGACAACCTCAATTTTGACATGGCGGAAGAATTGTGTGATCTGGAAGGAATCAAAACCGCCCATGTGCGGGTTTGGGATGACTGTGCTTCGGCGCCGAAGGAGAGGATTCAGGACAGGCGCGGAATCGCAGGGGATGTTTATGTCATCAAAATAGCGGGCGCTGCCTGCGATGCGGGTTTTGACTTGGAGGAAGTAACCCGGATTGCAGAAAAAGCGCGTGATAACATCAATACGATCGGCCTTGCCACTGCCCCTGGCTCCATTCCCGGCTTGGATAAACCGACATTTGAGCTGGGGGAAGATGAGATCGAATTTGGCATGGGCCTCCACGGCGAACCCGGGATCGAACGGACCACCATGAAGCCGGCAAACGAGCTCGTCGACAGGATGTACCGCGAGCTGAAAGCGGAGATGAATCTGAAAGCGTCGGATGAGATCGCGGTTTTGGTAAACGGACTGGGCTCCACCACCCTGCTGGAGCTCAATATTGTATATCATGATTTGAGCAGACATCTGGCGGAGGATCGTTTGATCGTACATGACGCTGAAGTGAAAAGCTTTTGCACCTGCCAGGAGATGGGCGGATTTTCCATCACGATTCTCCGGCTTGACGATGAGCTGAAGAAATATTATGATACCCCTTGTTTTTCGCCGTTTTATGCGAGGGAGGAGATCAAAGCATGAAATCATTGACAGCCGCTCAAACCGCAGGCATGATCATTGCCGCCTGCGATGCGATCATTGAAAATAAACCTTATCTTACGGAAGTGGACAGCAAGATCGGCGACGGCGACCACGGAATCGGCATGTCGGGCGGTATGGAGAAAGCCAAGGCCGCCCTGTTGGAAAAGGGTACCTTCGATGATATCAATACGGTCTTTCAGATAACGGGGATGACCATGCTGAACTCGATGGGAGGAGCATCCGGCGTCATTTTCGGGTCCATGTTTTTAGGCGGCATCAAAAAGCTGGAGCCCTGCAAAGAATTGGACGGAGAAATTTTTACCAAAATCATGCGCGGCTCTTTGAACTCTATCAAAGAGAGAGGAAAAGCGCAGGTCGGAGACAAAACGATGGTGGATGCTCTGGAGCCTGCCGTGATCGCCATGGAAAACTCCGATAAAGATGATCTGGCGGCTCTGCTGGACAAGGCGGAAAAAGCGGCCCTGCAGGGAGTAGAAAATACAAAGAACTGTGTTGCAAAATTCGGAAGGGCAAAATCGCTGCTGGAAAGGGCGATTGGATACCAGGATGCCGGCGCGACCTCCGTTTCGATCATTTTCGGAGCGATGCATTCCTATGTTCAGAATCTATAAAAAACAGCTGAATTTCAAAGCTTAGCTGTTGCATTTCAGCGTGTCACAGGTTCAGCAGGGATCGCGGCAATCGTCACACACCTTGTGCAGTATCAGGAAATCCAGAACTATTTGGTAGAAAGAGAACATGGAGAATGAACAGTAAAAAAATATATTTCGGTACAAATCTTAAAATGTACAAAAACATACAGGATACGGTGGAATATCTGCAGGCACTCGAAAAGAACACGAAGGAAATCAGCCGTAACATCATGGAACTGTTTGTGATCCCTTCCTATACATCCCTGAGTGATGCCGCAAAATGCGTGAGCCGGGAATCCATCAAGCTTGGCGCGCAGAATATGTGCTGGGAGGAGCGAGGCCAATTCACGGGTGAAATCTCCCCGTTAATGTTAAAAGAGCTTAATCTGGATATTGTTGAAATAGGCCATTCTGAGCGAAGACATATTTTCGGGGAAAGCAACGAAGAGGAAAACAAAAAGGTGATTTCCGCTTTAAGCCATGGCTTTACTGCCCTTCTGTGCATAGGGGAAACATCAAAAGAAAAAGAATTCGACATCAGCAATGAAGTATTGAAGACCCAATTAAAAGTAGGATTCGCAAATGTCGATCCCAAGAATGCCGCGAATATTTGGGTCGCCTATGAGCCTGTATGGGCGATCGGCGAAAAGGGGACTCCCGCATCTGTCGAATATGCGGAAAAAAAGCACCGTGTGATCAAAGACACTCTATATGAAATATTTGGCGGCGAAAGCTTGAAGATTCCCGTGTTATACGGCGGCAGCGTCAATTCCGGCAACGCAAATGATCTGATCATCCAGCCCTCCATCGACGGGCTTTTTGTCGGAAGAAGCGCTTGGAATGCAGATTCGTTTGATCGGCTGATCCGTGGTGCCATAAAAGCATTTCAAGCGAATCAAACGGAGCATATCCGGGCCTAAAGGAAAGAGGTGCCAACTTGTTAGTCAATACAAAGGAGATGTATGCGGATTCGATGGCGGGCGGGTACGCGATCGGCGGATTTGACGCCACCAATCATTTTTTAGCGGAATGTATCATCAATGCGGCGGAAGCAAAGAATACGCCGATCCTTCTGATGGTTCCCGGTTTTGCATTCGGCGGCCCGAATGACAGGGAATTCATCCGCTACCTTGTCCAGCGCTGCGAATCGGCCAAAATCCCGATCACCTTACATCTGGATCACGCCGCCACATATGAACTGTGTGTCTATGCCATTTCGAAAGGGTTTACATCTGTTATGATCGACGGTTCTTCCCTTCCGTTTCAGGATAACGTCGAGCTTACGAAAAGCGTCGTAAAATGTGCGCACGCCTGCGGCGTTTCGGTAGAGGCCGAAATAGGCCATGTGGGAGGTGACGAGGGAAAATTGGACGGCACAACCGCCAGCGAGAATTACTATACCCAAACTCCTGAGGCGTTGAATTTTATTGAACAAACAAATACGGATTCTCTTGCAGTTGCTTTTGGAACGGTCCATGGAATCTATAAAGGACCCCCAAAACTGGATTTTGAGCGCCTGGATGATTTGCGAAAGAACATAAGGATTCCCCTTGTCATGCACGGCGGTTCCGGATTGAGCGATTATGATTTCAAAAAGGTGATTGCGCATGGAATCAATAAAATAAACATCTTTTCCGAAATATCGTTAAGCTCTTCCAGGCTATTGTACAAAAGCCTGAAAAAAGTTGATGGAAATATCCATATTCAAGAGGCGCTGAGCGAAACTTCTGATGATATTGTGTTAATTATCAAAAAATATATTGATCTATTTCATAATTTGTGATTTACTTGTGATATGATATCTGTTAAAAAAGAAGATGTGCCTATGAATAAAAGAAAGCAAAGAATCAACGATTTGATGGATCTTATCCGGGAGCAGCCCGCTTTGTCTATTAAAAATCTTGCTGAAATGTTAAATGTATCAGAAATGACAATCAGGCGGGATATGGCTTATTTAAAATCGAACAACCTGCTAAATCGCGCTCATGGGATGAACTTTCTCAATTCCACGAGCAGCATTTCGGATGCTCATCATCCCTATAATCTTTCAACCGAATTTACGAAATATAATGCTGAAAAGGACAGAATAGGCCGATTCGCATCAACTTTGATCGACCCCGGCGATATCATCATCATCGATTCCGGAACGACGGCGGGAATGCTGTCCAAGCATATTCCGGAGAATATGAATCTTACCATCCTTTGCTATAATTATTATACGTTGTCACAGCTTTACAATAAAAACGGCGTCTCCATCATCTTCCCCGGCGGGTATTTTCATCGTACGGATCAGATGTTTGAATCCTCGGAAGGGCTGAATTTAATCAAAAATCACCGCGCGAATAAACTTTTTATCGGTGCTTCTGGGATCCATGAAAAACTGGGCATGACCTGTGCACATAATTATGAGGTACTTACAAAACGCGCGGTTTTAAATTCTTCTTTAATCAAAATCTTACTTGCTGACTCCAGCAAGTTTGGAATTGTGAACACAGCGTATTTTGCACAGCTGAATGAAATTGACGTTGTGGTTACCGATAAGGGGATCTCAAAAGGCTGGCAGAATTTTATTTCAAATTTAGGGAAAAAGTTGTATATTGTTTAAAGGCTGAGAATAAATTCGCATCTGAATTATTCTCAGCCTTTAAACTTTAAAAATATTGATGTACTTATTATTATATTGGAAATCATATTTAATGAAAAGCCGTACCCGTTAGATCTATTTACTGTTACTAACCGCTTAGCAATTTTGAATTTGCGTATCAAACAGAACCTTAATGTACTTCGTCATATTCGTTAAGAAACGGAAGCGTTGTCGGAGAGGGTGTCAATGTATCCTCGTCAATCCGGTTGTACCGGCTAAGGTTGCTTGGACTTATTGACAAAGTAGGAGAAAACATATAAAGCAGCGAGGAATGAGAACTATTCTCATTCCTCGCTGCTTTATATGTTGGGGATAGGGACATGAATTCGTATTAAGGAGGGCAGCTGTCAGACTGCTAAAATAAAGGGGATACAATTTCTCTCATGACTTCCCGAAATGTCTATTTTGAAACTTCCGGGAATAAAAAAATCATTTCCTTCTTTATTTGTCTTTATTATAGCTTATCCGGGCTGAAAATACAACACTTTCTGCAAATCTATTTTTTAACTTATGCAATCACGCATTTCCGATCCCGTGAAGCGGGTTAAAAAACGAAAACAGTTTAAAGTATAAAAAACAGGTGTATCATCGAAAAATCTTTGCTTTTCGTCATACTTCTTTCTTTTCCGGGAATGTGTTATAATAACCTCACGGCGTAAGCGAAAGCAAAGCTTCCGACGCCTGAGAGAACATTGAAGCATTTCATGCTATAATAACCTCACGGCGTTAGCGGAAGCGAAGCTTCCGACGCCTGAGAGA
>ENA-UOOK01003630-UOOK01003630.1-fermentation-metagenome-genome-assembly--contig:-NODE-3630-length-17359-cov-9.529646_pt1 | contig 17359 bp, 16 predicted proteins | sample MGYA00245777_ERZ724023 | MGnify/ENA primary metagenome ERZ724023 (study PRJEB28704, sample SAMN03018312) | fermentation metagenome | biome: anthropogenic terrestrial biome; feature: soil; material...
TATCTGCTGCAGTCCTTTGGAGTGTTGCTCCGCGAAAACAACTATTAGCTGCCAGACCAGACTTTTTGCTCAATCAAATGACGGAGCTAATCGATATTTGTCTTGAGCCCCAACGAGCACATGCTTAGAATTAATTTTGATGCGATGTAGCCCTTATTCCTTAGCTTAGGATGAGGGCTATTATTATTTGCGAAACGAGAGCTAAACGAGGGCTTTTCTTTCAGTGTATCAGTCTTAAGTGAGCCCACCGACAAGATCGTAAGATCAGTTATACTAATCATAATCTTGGCCATGGTTTAATTACTTCACCTCCCTTACAATACTTATAGACACAACAATATTGGAGGTGAGGGAATGGCAGGAATCTTTCGTTTTTCCTTTGGCCCTTGGAACATTCATGAAGGTGCAGATCCTTTTGGCCCCCCTGTACGAGAGTCCATAGAATTTTGGGAAAAGATGGAATTTGCAGCTCGAGGGGGATTTGAAGGGATCCAATTTCACGACGATGATGCTGTAGATCTTAACCTTTCCTTTCCCAAACAAGAAAAAAAGCTCAGAGAACTGAAAAGCCGCCTCAATAGCCTAGGACTTGAAGCAGAGTTCATCGCACCTAGATTGTGGGAAGATCCCCTCTTTGTCGATGGTGGCTTCACCGCAAATGATCCTAAAATTCGCGAGAGAGCACTGGCAAGATCAAAGCGGGCAGTGGATATCGCAAGAATGCTGGGTACGAAGCGCATTGTTCTTTGGCCTGCAAGAGAGGGTACATATTGTCGTGAAGCCAAAGATGCAAAAGTGGCCATAGATTATTTTTTAGAATACATAAATGCTCTCTTGGAATACGATAAAGAAATTAAGATCCTAGGGGAGATGAAACCAAACGAGCCCATGGATTCTTGTTTTTCACCCACTACAGGACACTTTTTAGCCCTTGGTGGATATAGCGCGGATCCAGAGCGTGTCGGGGTTTTAATCGAAAGTGCCCATGCTGTGCTCGCGAATCTGGAGCCATCGGAAGAAATGGGCTTTGCCTTAGCTTTGGGTAAACTATGGGGGATTCACCTCAACGATCAGAACAATTTGAAATTCGACCAAGATAAAACCTTCGGCAGCGTGAACTTGAGACGCGCTTTCTCCCAGGTATACTTATTGGATAAATACAACTACGGACATAGCGGAGAATATGTTGGCCTAGATATTAAGGTTATGCGCACCCAAACCCAGGAGAATTCTCTAAAACACCTAATCTACAGCAAAGATATTTTTCTGATGCTTCTAGAGAAGGTGCGCTCTGTTGATGAGGTAAAACTAGAGGAGCTGCGCCAAAGCCGAGACTATGAAGAGCTTGACTTCTACATCACAAAGCAGCTTTTAGGGAGGGATTAGGGTGTACAGAATTGGTAAAGAAGAAGTGGCAGCTGTCGCCAGAGTTATAGAAGGGAAAAAACTCTTTCGAGTTGGAGCTCCATATCAAGAGGTGGATAACTTCGAACGAGAATGGGCCCAGCTAATTGGCGCAGAGCATGCCCTATGCCTAAACGGTGGCACCACAGCTCTAATCGCAGGCCTGGCAGGTCTTGGCATTGGCCCTGGAGATGAGGTAATTATCCCTGGCTATACCTTCATGGCCACTGCCATCGCAGTGCTGGCAGTGGGCGCAATTCCAGTAATCGCGGAGATAGATGAGACCATGACCTTAGATCCTCAGGACCTAGAGCGCAAACTCACACCCGAGACCAAGGCTGTAATTCCAGTTCACATCTGTGGTTTCCCTTCCAACATGGAGGCAATTATGGAGTTGTCTCAGAGGCATGGGTTCAAAGTGTTGGAGGATGCCTGTCAGGCAGATGGAGGAAGCTACAAGGGAAAACGTCTAGGCACCTGGGGACATGCTGGTGCTTTCAGCTTCAATGATTTTAAAATCATCACAGCAGGCGAAGGTGGAGCACTGGTTACAGACAATTATAATGTCTATGAGCGGGCCCTAATCTATCACGATGGAGGCGCAGCCTTCAGACCCTATGCTGGAGAGCTCAAAAGCCCGGTTTTTGTGGGCAGCCAGTTTCGATCGAATGAGATTGCCGGCGCAATCCTCAGGGTGCAGCTAGAGCGCCTGCCCGGGATCTTAGAGGATCTACGGGCTGTAAAGAAAAAGTTTGTGGATCGCTTCAGGAAATACATGATTCCCTCAAACGATATTGCAGGAGACTGCGGTACAACAGTGGGCTTCTCCTTTGCCACTGAAGAGCAAGCACGTAGCTTTGCTACAAGCCCAGGTGTAGGGGGCTGGCTCCCTATAGACAGCGGCAAGCACGTTTATAAAAATTGGGATCCTATTCTCCAAAGAAGAGGAGCTCATCATGAGGCAATGAACCCTTATAACTTCCCTGAAAATCAAGGCTTGAGAATGAACTATAGCGAGGATATGTGTGCCCGAACTTTAGATATCCTCAGCCGCACAGTCTACATCAGCCTCAATCCAGATTGGACAGAGGAGGAACTAGAAGCACGCCTTGACAGTTGTCAGCAGGCACTTGACTCACAATTTTAATCGGAGATGTAGCAGTCCGAGGAGGCGATGGGTTGATAAGACATGACCTGCATCTGCATACCACTCTTTCTAGTTGCTGCAGGGACCCAGCGGCCACACCTGCAAACTATCTTCGCTCTGCAGAAGAATTGGGACTTGCGGTAATAGGTTTCACAGACCACCTTTGGGATGAAACTAGACCTGGTGTTAGTGAATGGTATCGGCCACAAAACTTGGCACATGTGATGAGAATTAAAAAAATGCTTCCGTCAAAGGGCCGCGTGAAAGTTTTGTTTGGGTGCGAGAGCGAATACTGCGGTAACGGCAAGATTGGGATCGGTCGTGAAGCTGCAGCTGAATTTGATTTTGTCTTAGTTCCAATGTCACATTTACATATGAAAGAATTTGTTGAGCCCTCGTGGGTGAGAACTCCTCGGGATGTAGCTGCTTTGATGGTTACCTATTTTAAGGAACTGGTGGAATTTGATTATATCACAGGGATTGCTCACCCATTTCTGCCTATTGGCTATGAAAACGTGAATCAGATTCTTTCATATATCTCAAAGGGGGAGTTTGAGGAATGCTTCGGCAAGGCAGCGGAGCAGAGAATCAGTATTGAGATTTCCACAGGGCACTTTCCCAGTATAAACAACGGTGCCGAGACCCATGAGTTTAATGATGAAACTTTCCTTGAAATGCTCTCTATCGCCAAAAAAGTGGATTGCCGCTTTCACCTAGCTACAGATGCCCACGAACTTGAAAACCTAGGGCGTATCGTGGCATTGGAAGAGCGGGCAGTTGCCATGGGTATGGGAGATGCAATTCATCCCCTTGTAGAGGAAGCTATTTCGGGATAAAAATTTTGAGGAGCTGAAAAAAATGGGAAAAGCAAAACTTGCCTATGCAATCTGGCCTTGGAGATTAGAAGAAAAGGGGCAGATGGTACAGGCATTAAAGGATGTTAAGGCCATCGGCTACAATGCTTTTGAAAGTGTGGAAAGCGCTATTGATCTTTTTGGCAATAATGCCAAAGAGTTTAGAGAAGTGGTAGCAGAATATGATGTTTGGCCTGTGAGCTTTTATTTTTGGCAAAGGGGAGATTTGAAAGAGGATTATGAGAGGCTCAAACGCAAGTTGGATTTCATGGCAGAACTCGGTGTGAAGCGGATGAATGTGCAGGGGCCAAACCGGAAAGTGGATATTACCTTGGAAGAGGTTTTAGAGATCATTAACCAGTGGGGGGAGTTGGCGAAACCGTATGGTATCGTCCCATGCGTCCATCCTCATCATGGAACTTCTGTGATGTATGAAGAGGAAATAGACTATGTGATGCAGAATACCGATCCAAACTATATCGCCTTTGGTCCAGACACTGCACACCTAGTAGCAGGCAAATGCGATCCGGCTGAGATCTTTGCTCGCTATGCTGAGCGAATCGCCTTTGTTCATTTGAAAGACTTAAAAAAGGCACAAGAGCTTGAAACTACCGATACAAGCCGCGGCTTTGAGGTTTACGGCAACTTCATGGAACTAGGCGAGGGAGACATAGATTTTTCCCCTATCTTTAAGATTTTAGATGATGTGGGCTATGATGGTTACTTAACACTTGAGCTTGATAGTACCCGCACAACTAACGCTAACAGCGCTCAGATCAACATGGACTATATGCAAACTCACTATTACAATCGAGGTTAGCTGCCATGAAAAAGCAGCGCGCAGTAGTAATAGGTGTAGGCTACATCGGCATGGTGCATATCCAAGAACTCAGAAGGTTACCTAACGTTGAACTTGCAGGTGTGGTGGATAAAAATCAGGAATTGGCAAGAAGCATTGCTGCTCAGTATGGCATTGCCCATTATTCAGATAGCCAAAGTGTCCTTGAGGATCCCAAGGTTGATGTGATTCACAATTGCACTCCTAATCGCGAGCATTTTCCCTTAAATAAAGCTGCCTTGCTTGCAGGCAAAGAGGTGTTTACGGAAAAGCCTCTAGCCCTCACTACAGAGGAATCGCAGGAGCTTGTGATGCTAGCTAGGGAGCGGAAGACCAGATGTGGTATTAATTTTTGCTATCGTTATTATCCAGTTGTTCAGGAAGCCCACGCCCGGGTTGCCAAGGGAGAACTTGGAACAGTCTACAATGTTTTGGGCCATTATCTCCAAGATTGGCTCCTGTATGATACAGATTACTCCTGGCGCTTGGATCTCCAATTGGCTGGTAGTTCTAATATCTTAGCAGATCTTGGTAGTCATTGGTGCGATTTGGCCCAATTTATCACAGGTCTCAGCATCGAAGAAGTCTTTTCAGACTTCCGTACCACCCTTTCCCTCCGCAAGAAACCTAAGGGAGGGGAAGCTCTCACCTTCAGCAAAACTCAGGCAACTGAGTTTGAGGAGCTACCTATCTCCCTTGAGGACTACGGCTCCTTGCTACTTAGGTTTGAAAACGGAGCCCGGGGAACCTTTACCACTTCAGAACTCGCAGCAGGGAGAAAGTGCGATATTGAAATTGAAGTTTATGGCTCCCAGTCCTCTTTAGCTTGGCGCCATGAGCGATCTGCGGAACTGTGGCTTGGACACAGAGATAAGGCAAATGAGCTCTTCTTTGAGTCGCCACTCCTACAAAGCGAGGAGACAAGACGCTTTGCACGGCTGCCTTCAGGACACCCTATGGGCTATCACGATGCAATCTATAATTTATTTGCAGATTATTATGAGTATCTACAGAGTAAAGCTTGCGGTAAATTCTCTGAGCTGAATTTCCCTGATTTTGAAGCAGGACACAGGGAGATGTTGATTTTAGAGGCTGCTATGGCCTCTAAAGAACAAGGGGCTTGGGCTACGGTGGCTAGGTACTCTTGAGGCTTTAATGAGCGAGAGAAGAGTAAAGGTGGGGAGTGGGCGTTGGAGCAAGAGCTTTCGCGAACTACCCCCCTGGTCTAGTCCCGGTCACTATTGTGTAAAGATCATGGTCTGCCAATTTTAGCGCCTTTGGGCTGCTGTCCTCTTTATCAATTATCTGATGGCAGGTATCTATTACTTCACAACAATAATGATGGTAGCTTCGAAGGCACTCAGCCTGAGGAGGCGCATCTGAATCGGCGACCTGCATCTTTCGCCATAGGAGAATATAGACCCCAGGCAGAGCAGCCACTTTGGTTTAGTAATCAAAGTTTCTTATGGATACAGCAGGTAAAGGGATCGGTCCTCGGAATAATATAGGCGCCAGCATGTATGGAAGCTTCACAAATCGCAATGGGGAAGATATATTTTGGTATCCAGATCGGAAATTTTTTGCTGGGAAAACGAATTGACTCCAATCTTTTAGCAGATTTAAGCGTCCCGAAATGAAGAGTTAATATGGGATTTTTAAGAGGGAAGTGAGAACTGTGGAGTTTTTCGACTGTCACGCAAGTTACGGCCCTACCTACACAAGGACGCTGTTGGAGCTACCTGATCCGCAAGCGCTCATCGCCCAAATGGAGCGAGTTGGGATTGGTAAGGCTCTTGTCTATCATGGGGCTGCTGTCCGTGGCTATCCTTTGGAGGCAAATCAAAGATTAATCACAGAACTTGCCCCCTATCCTCAACTTGTGCCTGCTTGGGTTTTGCTTCCCCCGCAAACAGGGGAATGGGATTTGGAATCATTTCCCGGGGAGATGAAAGCTAGTGGGGTGCGGGCCCTGTGGGCCTTTCCAGGTGATCATCGTTACTTATTAAACAAAGTGACCATGGGGCCGGTGCTAGAGGAGCTGGTTGCGCGGAAGATTCCCCTTTTTTTGAAGAAGGACTGGGAACTGATCTATAGCGTTTTAGCAGACTTTCCCGAACTTGTGCTGGTTGCCACAGGCCACGGCCCCTGGGGTAGAGACCGCTATTTTCGCCCCCTGCTTGAGCAGTATCCCAACTTTTACATCGATACTGCAAACTATGAATTGGATTGGGGCCTTGAGGCTTTATGTGCTAAATATGGTCATGAGCGGATTCTTTTCGGCACCGCTACTCCAGATCGCACCATGGGAGGTCCATTGTTGACGCTTTTGCATGCCCCTATCTCTTGTGAAGCAAAAGAGGCTATCGCCTCTGGCAATCTTGAGCGAATTTTAGGGGAGGTGAAGCTATGAGGACGCAGCTAATGGAAGAAGCGATCAAAGATGGGCTTATGCCATCTTGCCCCATTATCGATATCCACGGTCATTGGGGTCCGTTTTCAGGCATTTACTTTCCCAAGCCCTATGGAGATGGTATGATTGCATCCATGGAGCGATCTGGCGTGGTCTTAAATGTTTTTTCATCCCATGCAGCACTTTTTGAAGGCTTTGAGGGCAATCTCGTTACCCTTCGCGCAGTGAGGGAGTATCCTGAGCGGTTTCGAGGTTATGTGGTCTATAACCCCAATGAACCACAAACTTGGGAGAGGTGTCGCAAACTTTTTGAGGAATATGAGGAGTTTGTGGGTTTTAAGATTCATCCTGGAGTTGATAATTATTCTCTTCTTGGGAAGAACTATCAGCCCTTGTTTGAATATGCCCATCAAAAGCAGGCATTGGTGCTGTCTCACACCTGGGGTGGAGATATATGCGGTGCTAAAGCTGTGCGCGGGGTAATGGAAAAATATCCTGAAATTAGATTTTTGATGGGACACTCTTGCTATGGTGAGTGGGAGGAGGCTGTGAAAGTAGCGCAAGACTTTCCTCATGCGTATCTTGAGTTAACTGCTGCTTATGCAGTAGGAGGGTTAGTTGCTTATTTTGTGGAGCAGGTGGGAGCCGAAAAAGTTCTCTTTGGCACAGATGCTCCCTGGTTTGATCCCCACTACCCAATGGGCTGTGTGATTTTTGCCGAGATTTCAGATGAGGATAGACGCAATATCTTTTATCGCAATGCAGAAAGGCTCCTGGGAATCGAGCTTGGGGACTAAAAAGCGTGAGCGGTGGAGGCGTGGGAATGTATAAAGAGGTGGAAAATAAATCTTGGGCGGAGATTTTAGCTGATAATAAGTTCCAGTGGCAACCTCCCAAAACAGTGCATTTGGCAATTCAACCTATGCATGCTTCGGATTTAATTCATGTTGATGCTGCCCTCAATGTTTACAGGCGCCGGACTTTGTCTTTGGATTGGTCCCAGGCGCAGACAAGTTCTGCTCGAATGTGCCGGGTGTAAGATGATTTAAAGGAAAGCTTACCAATGCTCTTATATGGAGTAAGTAATAATGGGAGGGAAGATTGATGATGGATCTGGAGGGGAAAATAGATCAAAAGCTACAGGAGGGTGAACTGTATGTGGGCTGGAGTGAGGTGAGTATCACCCCACCGAAACCTGTGAAGTTGCGAGGTCAGTTTTACGAGCGAATTTCCCAGTATGTGCAATCTGAAATTGTAGTGTCGGTACTGGCACTAGAGACCAGGGATTCTCAAGGGGAGAGCATGGAGCAGCTGATGATTGGCGCCTGCGATCTATGCGATGTTTCAAAAGAATTATTGGCTGCTGTCAGGGAAAGACTTGCAGGGAAACTTCAAGGATTTAATTTAGAAAAACTATTTCTCAGCGCAACCCATACCCACACAGGACCTGTGGTAGGAGACGGTCTCAACGTAGCAGGAGAACATATCTACAAATATATTCCTGAAAAAATGTGGCCTCCCACAGAAGATGCAGCCGGCATCATGGAAGCTGGGGAATATCGAGAGTTTCTAATTGAGCGCTTGTGCACGGCCTTTATGGATGCCTGGGAAAATCGCAAGCTGGGCCTTGTCAATTGGCAACTAGGCCATGCCGTGGTGGGCCATAACCGGCGCCTGGTTTATGATGATGGGAGTGCCCAGATGTATGGCTCAAGTGATACCATTAATTTTGATTGCATCGAAGGACCTGTGGATCATGGTCTTGAATTGCTGTACCTGTGGGATGAAACAGAGAAGGTGACAGGCGTGGTAGTTAATGTTGCCTGTCCCTCTCAGGTAGTAGAAGGACAATATTTTATTTCAGCTGATTATTGGGATACGGTAAGAGAAGAATTGAGAAAAAGCCTTTCCGCTGATCTCTTTATTTTGCCTTTATGTGGAGCTGCAGGGGATCAATCGCCCCGGGATCTAATCAGGCGGGGCCGAGGAGAGCCTAGCATGCGCGAGGTTGAGGGTGCTGTGGAGATGGGAAAGCGAATCGCTACGGCTGTAGTAAGTAAATATGAGGCTGCAGCTGAGGACAAAAAAGGAAAGCTAGAGTTCGGTCATCTAGTAGCAAATATTGATTTACCTGTAAAAACAGTCACAAGGCAAGAATATGAAGAGGCCAAGCTTAAGTTCTCTACATTTATTAATTCAAAAAAACCCGGTGAGAGGATACAGATCAGTGAAATTTCAAGATTTCTTCACGTACCTGGAGGGATCATAGAGCGCTTCGAATCCCAGCAGCATACCGCCTTTTATTCGCCTGAGATCCATGTGATCAGGCTGGGGGAGATTGCCATCGCCAGCAACCCCTTTGAACTTTTTACAGATTATGGTCTCAGAATGAAAGCTCGCAGTCGGGCAGAGCAGTTATTTATTATCCAACTAGCTTGCGATAGTGGCAAATATTTGCCTACAGCAAAAGCAGCTCGCGGTGGCTCATATAGTGCGATTGTTGCCAGTGGCATAGTAGGCCCAGAGGGAGGAAGAATTCTCGTCGAGCAGACCGTGAAAATGATCAATAATCTATTTAGGCCCTATCTGGATAGTGACATAACCTAAAACAATTGAACTAATGAAAGCAAAGCCTTCGGTGGAGTTTCTCTATACGTTGAGAAAAAAGAAGATGATCTGGAATATATAGAATGCATTGCGACCGTTTTTGACTATTCGAGAAAACTTTAAAGAGAGAATCATTTGAAGAGGGACGGAACAGATAGATTTTTACAGTTGCTTGCGGCTTGAGGAGAGGAAATAATAGTTTGTCTGTGATTATCTGCAGACCGCGCAGTACGAAGCATGGCACCATGATCTTCGGCGGTCGCACAGCGTCTCGGGGCGGCGAGATTCTGGTGCAGAATGCATATAAATCATAAACACTTTGTTTCAAGGAAAGGTGTGTTTCTGTGAGTAAGCAGCATAATTTGCTAATTGGCTGGGCATCACGGGATGTGACGACCACCAAGCCCGTAAATATTCCGGGACAGTTCCAGATGCGCATTTCCCAGGGAGTCATGGATCCTGTGACCGTAACCGCGCTGGTTATCGACAACGGCGCGGACTGTGTGATTTTTTTGTCCGCCGATCTTGTGGTTATCCGCTCGTACCTACTAGATGAGCTGCGTGAGGCAGTGGCAGAGAAAAACATGCAGATTCCTGTGAATAAAATTCTCATGAACGCCACTCATACGCACACGGCGCCGAGCCATTATGCGGATACTCCTGATGAGGAGCAAGTGCCCCATGACGGCATTGAAATAGCATCCTCCGAAGAGTATCGCCGTTTTCTTGTGGATCAGGCTTCAGATGCGATTTGTGAGGCCTATGCCGGTCGCAGGCCTGGTGGCATCGCTTATGGTTACGGCTACGCTGTTGTGGGACATAGCCGCCGTGTCGTGTATTTCGATGATCTATCAAAACGCCCAGGCGCGGTCATCAACTCGACCCATGGCGTTAATGGTCATGCGTGTATGTATGGCAACACAAATGACGACCAATTCAGCCATTATGAGGCAGGAGCAGACCATTTCATAAATCTATTGTTTACCTTCGATGTGCAAAAACAGCTGACAGGTGCGATCGTGAACGTGCCCTGTCCATCTCAGAATTCCGAGGGAGAATACCGGATTTCAGCGGACTTTTGGCATGATGTGCGCACTGATATCGGAGCAAAATATGGTGAGATCTTTATTTTACCGCAATGCGCTGCTGCAGGAGACCTCTCGCCGCGGATTCTGCATTATAAAAAGGCACAGGAACGGCGTTTTCGTTTGAAATATGGTAACAGTGCAACTGAATTGGCCGCTCGTCGCGACATTGCAGAGCGCATTGCCCAATGTTTTGACGAAGTGTACAGCTGGGCCAAACAGGAGATCTTCACTGCATTGCCATTGCATCATGTTGTGGAGACTGTTGAGCTTTCTAAGCGCCTGATTTCCGATGAGGAGTATGCAGTTGCCAAAGGGGGATTAGAGGAGCTGGGAAAAGAGGGTTTTATTACAGAGGGCACACCCAAGGAAAGACTTTACAATAACTCAATTTTGGTTGCTAAGCGTAATCGCTTTCGTCGTATTATCAGCCGCTACTATGAACAAAAAAACCAGCTTAAGCTGCCTATGGAGCTGCATGTGCTGCGAATTGGTGATATTGCATTCGCTTCCAATCGTTTTGAGCTGTACATGGATTACCAGCACCGGATCCAGGCACGCAGCCCTTTTGAGCAGACATTCATCGTCCAGTTGGCGGGGCAACCGGGCAAAGACGGCGGCACTTATCTGTGCACCACACGGGGCGAGCAGGGTCGCGGCTACAGCGCAAGTATGTATTGCAACATCGTAAGTCCCAAAGGCGGGCAGGAGCTTGTAGAGAGGACAGTCCAGATTTTGAAAGAGATTCATACAGAAGAATAAGAGTAATTAAGTTTTGTAGAAAGGTGGAAGAATAATGGCAGAGAAATTAGCTATCCGTGGTGGAACGAGGCTGATCCCGGAAGGAACAATTAAAAAATGGCCTCCTATAGACGAGACGGATAAGAAGCTGGTAATGGAATCGCTACTTGGAGCGAACCATGCGTTTGGACCCAATTGCAATGCTTTTCAGGAAGAGTTTGCCGCTTGGAACGGTAATAAGTATGCCATCACTACAAATTCAGGCACTGCAGCTTTGCATATGTGCCTTGTGGCCTGCGACTGTGGGACCGGGGATGAGGTTATTGTCCCTGCCTACTCTTGGTCTTCGTCTGCGACTTGCGTGATGCAGCACAATAGCATTCCTGTTTTTGTGGATATTGATTTTGATTCGATGAATATCGACCCTGATAAGATTGAGCAGGCAATTACTTCTAAGACTAAGGCCATTATTGCAGTGCATCTTCACGGCCTGCCTGCACAGATGGATCGGATCATGGCCATAGCCAAAAAACATAACTTGAAGGTAATTGAGGATGCCTGCCAGGCCCATGGCGCAAAATTCGATGGCAAAAAGGTAGGTACCATCGGTGACTGTGCAGCCTTCAGCTTCAACCAAAACAAATGTCTTTGCGCAGGCGAGGGCGGTATGTTTGTCACGGATTCAGAAGAGATGCTTGAAAAAGCACGGGCACTTTGGTCCTTCGGCGAAACCATTACAGATATGAAGAATAGGGATTATCATGTCTATTCCATGGGGTGGATGTACCGAAACTCGGATCTCAATGCTGCCTTCGGTAGAGCGCAGCTGAAAAAACTAGATGATTATCTTGCTTATCAAAGAGAAAGCACTAAGCACTTAACAGAGTTGCTAAAGGACGTCCCCTATTTGATTCTCCCCACTAGCCCTCAAAAATGCGAAACTAATGGCTATAATTATACAATTCGCTTTGATCTAAAGGCTATGGGCTGCGAGGAAGATGCTAGTGAATTTCGTTATAAGATTATCGAGGCCTTAAAAGCTGAGGGTGTAGAGACGGGAGTTTGGCAAAGATTCATTCTGCCGGCGATGGCAGTTTTTCAAGCTAAAAATGGTTATGGCAAAGGTTGTCCCTGGCATTGCCCTAATGCTCAAGAGGTTGATTACTCCGTAGAGCAGTATCCGATGGCACAAAAGCATTGCGATACCCACACAGGCATGACTATGCCACTTCGTCTGCCAAATGATTTAAAGACCGTTATGTTGATGGCAGATGGCTTTAGGAAAGTAATGGAAAACATCGATCAGATCAAATAGCAAACTTGCAAGGAGGATCGTGATGAAGATCTCGTTGATGTCTTATACTTTAGCTCGTGGCCCGTGGGGAAAGGAGCCAGATCTTATAGCGCTCTGTGAGCTAGCAAGAGAGCTTGAGCTTGATGCAGTTGATTGGGTAACTGTTTATAACTTTGCCCCAAGTGAGGTTGCGAAAGTTACCGCTGATTATGGGTTGAAGAATATTTGTTATACATTCTCAGTACCGATTCATCATGAAGATGTCAAAATAAGAGCGAAAGCTTTGGAAGAGGTGGAGCGGGGGCTTGAGATCGCAAGTATTCTTGGCAGCGATAAGATCATGCTTCCTCTCTCAAGGGTAGAGGGACAAAGTAAAGAACGCTCGCAAAAGTTGGCGCAAGAGAGCTTACATGAAGTGGTAGCTTTAGCCAGAGCTTATAATATTACAGTGACGATCGAACATTTCCACGGGCAATTTGCGCCTTTTATTACCTCAAAAGATTTCGAAGAGGCAGTAACTACTATACCTGGTTTGAAGATTACCTATGATAACGGGAATGTCTATACGGCAGGTGAGGATCCAGCTGAAGCATTTTTGAAAGTTAAAGAACACATAATTCATGCTCATTTTAAGGATTGGCAGGTTGCCCCAGAGGGCCACATCCATGGTCTCGATGGCAGAATTTATAGGGCGGCTCTCGTAGGAGAAGGTCTGGTTGATCCTTTGCTTTGTCTTCAGGCTATGCAAAGTGCAGGCTATACGGGTTATATCAATATGGAGTATGAAGGCAGTGAGTATGATCCAAAAGATGCGATCGTGCGAGGAACCAAGTATTTACAAACATTAATCGGATCACTTACCTAAAGGTATTCAGCGGCTACAGTTGTTTTGTGTAGCCGCTTAGCATATATTTGCGAGGAGTGAGGAAAGTGTAGTTTTCCGATACCTTTTTTACCGTAATGCGCAAAAGCTTTTGGGAATTAATGTAGCAGACTGAGGGGCGGGCGTCGCCCCTTTTCTTTTGTGAGCCCGGCAGGGCTGGTTATCTATACGGTGAAAGTCCGGAACGGGGGTTGGCAACAGACCTACCGTAGCTGAAGGCAAGGGTGTTCATTGCGAAATGAAATCTGAAGGAGCTGGAGGCAAACTCCTGGCCCTAGGAACACATCCCTCGACTCCATTCGAGGCACCCATATAAGGCCGGCATACTTGGATGAGGATCCATAACAATCTAAAGTCCGAAGGATTTTCAGTTTTTTTGTTATGATTTTCCAGTCAGAGCCTTTACCGCTACAATAGCCATTTCCCATGTGATGTCAGCGGCATAGGTGTATTTCTTTTGGTATCTCTGCCATAAGTCAATCATTATTGAGCTTTCTTCAATCATCTGTATAGTTCCCGAAATGTCCGACATCTGCTCGTTAGTTCCTCGTTTATTTACCGTTTTGTTCAAAGCCAACTTGAAAGTATCTGTGTCAAACGGCTGGGTTGTAGTCAGTATATAAATGTCGTAAAAGTCCCTCATTCGGGTGTTGGTAACGCCGCGAGTAATGGCGGTTTCAAACTTCTCCGCTAGTATCGTTTCTAAATTGTAAGCCATGATGCTGATTGTTCTGTCCTCAAACATCAGCTTGAAACGGTACTCTATTTCCCTTGGCGTTACAAAATCCCCGGTCGTAATATCAACTTTGAGTGTTTGGCGGGTTTTATCGAAAACGGCTGCGATTGACACTCGATATCCGGGATAGTCCGCTTTCTCGCGGATTTCCTCAATACCGCGAAATTTGAAAGCAACACCATCGTCAATAGGGATATTCAGGATATCTTCAATGATAGCGGTTACTTCCGGCTCTGATAGTGTCTGTCCTTTAATAGTGGCATCCATATCCATTGTGGTACGGGTGTCGATGCCGACCATCGCCGCAATAAGCATACCGCCTTTTAAGATGAAGCTGTGCTTATAATCCGAAACGGAGACGCGCTCCAAAAAACGCTCCAACATGAAGTTTCGCAGGAGAATTTCGGCTTCAACATTTGATTTTTTCGATAAGTTGCGTAAAAGTGCTTTTAGTTGTGTTGATGTTTTCACAGGAGTACCTCCATATAACTTCGTAGCGGTTTTGTGACGTGGAATGTCTCTGCCATACGCATCAGCGTGTTTAAATTTTTATCTTTCCGCGCGGCATAGCGTTTAACTGCGTCAGTTATAATGGCGATGTCAATCTGATTACGACTGCGCAGGCAATCGCAGATTGTACGCTCCAAACCATAGGTGACGACGGTATGCCCAAACATCGTCGGAAGTTGCGTAGTGCCAACATCATGCAGTTCACGCTTGATATTAAATACAGTAAAGCCATCCTCACGCAGCCTTGTGGTGTTATATCCTGTCGGAACAGTTACTGAATAATTGATTGGGTCGCGGTCGGTCAGGTCTAGAAGGAACAGAGCCGTTTCGTGTGAGTAGATGATTTTTGGCCGTCGCAACTGAGCGACATACATTTTATCAACAAACTCGTCAGGCAAAATGTAAACGCCAAACGATACCCGCTCCAGTTCACCTGCCTTCACGAGTAGGCGTAAGCGTTCGTTTGAAACACCAGCTTCGTTCGCTTGAGCGGTAGTGACCGTACCGTCGTTTTGTGCTAAAATTGCTTGAAGCTCATTAGGCATTGCCAAACTGCCCACCTCTAATTTGATTTTAATGCTTTTATTATACAACAAACGAGCACAAAAATCAAGCGGTAATTTTACTTTCATGCTCGTTTCGGAAAACAAATGGAAAACAAATAAGCACAAAAATAAAATCCCGCGAGAGCGTTTGAAACCGCAAGCGTGGGATTTCCGTTTGTCGGCTGATTCAGCCTGATAGCATGTTTACATCCTCCAAGCACTACGGAACCATCTTCATAGCCGTTACGATATCCTTGTCGGTTAGGATTATGTTTACCTTTAGGCCCTAACTTTTCATTAAGTTCCTGTTCCATCATTTGATTGACAATTATTAGACCAACATTAGTGCACAGATTTAGAAGGCCTTCTTTAGCTGATTCCATAACCGAGGAAAGACTTTCATCCCCTAATCCTAAAGACGATAACGACTGCTTAAGTGCTTCTCCTACTACATCTTGAGAAAATTGTGGTGCACCTATGTCTGTATTTTGATATAATGTCATTGGCGGTTCCTCCTCCTGTGTTTGTTTCTTACAAAACAATTTTACCCTATGGAGTGAGGAACCGCTATCTTCAAATTCCACGAGAAATGGGACATCTTCAACAAGTATAGCATAATACTTTTTATAGGCATTTTTTGAGCCATACTTTAAACCTGCAAGCTGATCTCCCCACTATCACATTTCGCCGTGCCTTTCCAACCAAGCGTAAAAATTCTCTGCTTCAATCTTTCCCACCTTATTCAGATTAAAGCGTTTCATGTATTTACTGAGGTAAGCCTTGAACACATTATAGTCCTTGAGCTTTATGGATCCAGCATTCACAATGATATAAAGTAATTACTGAAGTTATACAAAGCTCTTATAATCCAAATTAGAAGATGATCTCCCAACCTAGTCTATCAGTTACCGCTCTTAGTTTTATTGGATGTCCCTTGGTCTGCTTTACTATACAATTTTTGTCGTAATTATTTAGGTAAACAGTACTTTTTAAAGAATATATGTACTGATTCCACTGCACAAAGGGGGTTTTCGTACTATAGAAAGCCTCCTTTGTGCAGTGGAATCATAGATTAATTTCTTTCAAAACATCCAAACCATGCTCTTGAGCCCAAAGCAAGGTTTGCTCAATTAATCGCAGAACCTCATCTAATCTTGTTCCAACGTCCTGGGACCGGGAATGATATGTTCTTCTTCTTGCATAGTTGCTTTGAACAACCGGTTTAAGTTCTTCTGCCAAAAGCTTCTCTGCGCCATAGAGAATGTCATCTATTTGGCTCAAAACCTCTTTATTCCATGTAGAGTCGGCTTTGTTTCCGTCTAAAGGCTCAGCAAAAATAGGCAAACCGTCTTTCGTAGCTATTAAGCCAAGCATCACCTGTTTTAGATCGGGCCTATGATCCTTGGTGCGACCGCGTTTAAGACTAATAGCAGATTCTTGTTGATCCTTATATTCCCCTGTCAAGGAAATAGAAGTCGTATCAGCATGGATACTCTCAAAAAAGATATCTTCATATTTCAACGCATTGAAAACAAAGAGACTGAAGAGCTTTTTGGGATCAGCTTCATGTATTCTATCAAGCAAAGTAGCAAATGCATCATCCTTAAAGTTGTCGCGAGAAATCCCTTCGCCAAAAAGTGTTTCTGTATCAACCTTTTCAAAGAATTCTTCTACTTTGTATAGGGCATCACGCCCAAGCAAAGTATTCATTATTAATGCTTCTGCCAGTAATCCAGGAGAGGTTTTCCATTGTGATGGTTCCCATCTCACCTGGCTGTTTATGAACTTCTGGAACCCAATATGCTCGCACAGTTTTTGGATCATAAGCATTAATGCTGAGACTGTTGTGACTGAATCAACATACTTTGCGTTTTGCATCGGACTCTCCTTTTCTGCTAATATAGTTACATATTAGGCATAGAAGAGAAAAGCCCTTTAACGAATATTCCGACAGTTAGTAAACGGTATCAAAATCCATGTTTTCCCAGCTTAAAGATCCGAAAAGTGATTCCTTAAGGGTCCGAAATGTAAGTTCAATGAGGGAACGTCACGGAATAAAGTGATAGTTTGCTGAGCTTAAAAAGCAAACAAAAACGACTATCACCAGAATGTTCCGACTCATTACCTCCCCGAGGGGAGGGAATGTCCCCTGGCTTTCGTTTATACTGAACTTCTCTACCGTAAACGATTACTTATATTGGTTACCTCTTTAGTGAGTTTATACGCTTCCCGGGGGTGGCTCATCACCCCTTATGGAAACTTTAGAGGCGTTGACAGAAGAAGGTATCACACTCGGTGTAGTCAC
>ENA-UOOK01003631-UOOK01003631.1-fermentation-metagenome-genome-assembly--contig:-NODE-3631-length-17359-cov-9.102346_pt1 | contig 17359 bp, 12 predicted proteins | sample MGYA00245777_ERZ724023 | MGnify/ENA primary metagenome ERZ724023 (study PRJEB28704, sample SAMN03018312) | fermentation metagenome | biome: anthropogenic terrestrial biome; feature: soil; material...
AACGATCCGCTCTCCAAACGCTTCATCCAGATACAGTAACCGCCCGCATTATAATAAAAAATTTTCATCCGGTTACGCGGCCGGTTCAGAAACACAAACAACGCCCCCGACAACGGATCCTCGCTCAATTTCCGCTCCGCCAATGCCGCCAGTGTATCGTAACCGCAACGCATATCCACCGGGTGCCGGCAAAGATAAATTTTCGCGCTGCCAACCTTCGGAAACATCACAGTGCCTCCCGAATCACCCGCAACGCCCGCCTGAAAACCTCATCCGAAAATCCTTCCGCCAACACAATCTCCACTCCACGGAATTTCAGCTCCAGCTCTTTCCCCCGGACCGCCTCGCTCACCTCCTCAAAACGCGGCACCAATTCGACAAATAGATCGCCTCCTGACTTCTCCCGCGCCTCAGCCCTGCGCAATTCCTCACGGAACCACTCCAAATCCAATCCCTTCGCCCTGCAAAACGCCTCATCATCCATCTCGCCGCCCAGGAATTCGTCCTCCAACTCCTGCCACTTCTTCGAACCGATCGTTTCCATGCCGCCTCCTGTAAAATATTTTCACCAGAGACATTATACCACCGATCCAACCCAAAGTAAACGTGTCCCCGCCGGACGCTTACGAATCTTCAACAACAGGGTCTAATTAATACGGGAAAATAAAATGAAAAAAGGAAGAAAAAATTTTACACTTATAGAGCTTTTGGTTGTTATTGCGATTATAGCCATACTGGCGGCGATGTTGATGCCGGCACTGAATTCGGCACGGGAAAAAGCCAGAACGACTTCCTGCCTTAATAACTTACGACAGCTCTTTAATGCGGCGGCATTATATTCAAATGATTATGCAACCGAGAGAATCGCCGGCAGCGGGAACGGCGGGAACTGGGTTAATCTTATGACCGAAGCCGGCGGTTATCTTCCGGTGATTTCCTATAGTAACGATAATTTGAGGAGTCCCTTGTCGGGGGCGTTCAAGTGCCCCTCGGTGGCAAATGTTGCCCAGCCCGCAGCGATTATGTATGGATTTCTGAAAAGTCATTATGGGCTGAATAAATATTTGTATTACAATGCTTCCAATCCAACCGGAAATGGCGCAGATGTATGGCATCCGAACAAAGAAATTAAAAATCCAGCCAGAACCGTTTACTTCGGGGACACGAAAAACGGAGCAGATACGACCCTGGGCGAAGTTGGTGCTTTCATTTTTCGGCATGAAAGAAATGGTTCCGCAAACTATTTATTTCTTGAGGGACACGGAGAATCAAGGAAAGTCAATGCTGTTCCCACCGTACAAATGTATGAAGCATCTTTATGCCAGGGAACGATTTTCTGGCGTAAAGCGGACCGCTCCGTTTGGTCCGATTTTTAATGGAAATTAAGATGCAAAGATTTTTTTTGACTTTCTTCTTATGTGTCCCGATTTTTGCGATATATGCTGAAGAAACTCCAAGGGAAGAACGTCTGGCTTTTATTGGTGATTCTATCACGGCAGGCAATAGTTATGCGGTTCAGATGGAGATTTACCTGAAGGCCTGTGCCGGTAAGCGAAATCTGAAGGTGCGTTCTTTTGCTTTTCCCGGGGATACCGCGCTGGGCTTCAATAAACGTATTGATGAAGTCCTGGCCTGGAAACCTACCGTTGCAACCATCCAATTTGGGATGAATGATGGATTTTACGGCAGGTATACGGACTGGATGGGGAACAATTACCTGGAAGGGGTGACCAAGGCGATTCGGGCTTTGCGGAAGATGAATTGTGCCGTTTATCTTGCCACACCCACGGTAATGGATCCCGTTTATGGAAAACCGAATAGCATCTATGCGGGAAAATGTAACGCGGAAACATATAATTTGACCCTGAAAAAACTTGCCGAATTTACGGGTAAAATTTCAAAAACGGAAAAAATCCCGCAGGTGGAATTATTTGAATTGATGTCAAAAGTCATGACGCAATGCAAAAAAGAATATGGAAATCAATATGTCTTTGCCGGTTCCGATGGCATTCATCCTGGCCCCAATGGCCAACTGGTAATAGCTTATGCTTTTCTTGAATCACTGGGGATGGAGAAGAAAGTTGCCCGGATTACAGTGGATATGGAAGGAGACGTATCACTTTCCGAAGGACACAAAGTCGCTTCCCGAGAAAACAATGAGCTTGTCCTGGAAAGTACCCGTTATCCTTTCTGCCATTCTTCGGGCACAGAAGATATTCTTCCATTTCTTCCATTTCAGGAGAAGTTTAACCGCTTTGAATTGAAGTTTGTCAATCTTCCCTCCGGAAATTATAAAGTCACCTGGGGGACTTTCTCCAAAAACTTTTCTTCGGAAGCCTTGCAGGAAGGAATCAACCTTGCCGATGAATTCCGAATCAACCCTTTCAACTCAACGTTTGCGGTTCTTTATAAACAGATTGAATGCAAACAAAGATATGAAACTTCTCTTGTTTTTGAATTGTTTCCCAAACTGCGGAATTTACAGGGCGCCAACGGGCCGGAAATAGCTGAAACATTGAAAAAAGAACTTATCAGACATCGGGAAATACTGGAGCGTGAAATCTCGCTGCCTCCAGTTAACCATAAAATCAGAATCGAAAAAATCAATCAGGAGAAATGATATGAAAGTGGCGTTGTGTCTTTTGCTTAGCGGATTCTTTGGCTTGTTGCAGGCGATTAATCCGGAATATTTTCCGGGAATTCCCGGGAATTACAGGGCTACTAATGACCGGATTTTATTGGAGGCAAAATATTGGAAAGCGGCTCCGGGATTCAGTATAACCTCGGATTGCGACGGGTTGACTGCAAGTTCAAAAGTGCCGGCACAGTGGAGTAATGAATTTGTAGCGCTTGACTCAACTCCGATTAAACCGGGGAAATTACTGAAAATAACCACACGTTTTTATCTTACGGAAGTTCAATCCGGGAGTTTATTCACTATGCGGCTTCAACTTCTTGACAAAAATGGCAAAGTCATTGCCGCGAGTGATGTCGCCGAAGGGCAAAATTCTTCTCCGGAAAAACTGATATGGCGGGAAAGTTATATCCAGATCCCGCCGGAAGCGGTAAGCGCGCGCCCGACCATCAAATTCTCGGGAAATCCCATGACGGTGAAAATTGTTCACTTTGAACTGGCTACCGTAGACAAGCAGGATCCAATGCCGATTTTTCCACTGAAGACTCCATTCAGCAACAAACACCTCGACGACAAAGAGCTCACCCAAGCCTTGATGGAACGCGAAAAGGTTCAGGTAAAATTGGCAACGAATGGTGATCAGGTACAATTTCTGGTAAACGGAGAAGCCGTTCCGTTGAAAATATACAAGAACAACCTCACCACCACGATTGCGAATTATCCTGAATTTCTGAAAAAGACTCCGGCAATGCAAAAGGCCGGGTTCAATCTCTTTACCATCGGGGTTTACCTCGGGCTGCCCGCCCATCCCAGGACCGCAAACAGCGTTTGGCAGAAGGATGGAACGTATCGGGTAGAGATTATCCAAAAGGCCATGCGCGAAATATTGAAGTATTCTCCTGATGCAATGATTCTTCTGGATTTTTTCATTACGCCGCGTGAAGGCTGGAGTGAAGCCAACCAGGACGAAGTTGTACAATGGATCGACGGACGCAAGGGGGTTTTCAGCGGCGGGGGAAGAATCCGCAGTTTGACCAACGAGCCGCCTGAAGTATTGACTCCCATTCCGCATGAGCCATGGTCCATGGCGATGTGGATCCCCTCGTATTTCTCTGAAAAGTTTACCGAGGATGCTTCAAAAGCGATATTCGATATTTTTCAGGAATTGGAAAAGACACCGGAATCACGAGCACTCGCAGGGATTCTTATGGTTCGCGGCGTAGACATGCAGTGGTTTGACCTGTTTGCCGAAATTCCGGCCACAAAAGAGGGAAAAGCGATCTATCCTCTTGCCGATTATTCGCCTGCTTCTGTTAAGTCCTTTCGAAATTTTTTGCGTCAGAAATATAGTAATGATATCGATAAGCTCCGGGCATCTTGGAACGATTCCGCAGTAAAATCATTTGATGATATCCAGATCCCCGCTCATGAAGAACTGTTCTCAAAAGGTCAGGTGATGATACGAAAATCAGGCGGGCGTGACCGCATTGCCGATTTCATTGAATCCCGCGGAGATGGAATGTCAAAACAATATCTCAGTTTTTGCCGGGCAATCAAAAAAGCGACAAATAATCGACTGATGGTTGGCTCATATCGCGCGGAAGGCGCCATTGTTCATTATCCTTTTCTGACCCAACAGTGCTCAAGGCAGATGTATGCCGCTCCCGAAGTCGACTTCTTCGCTTCATGCCCCGGTGGCCGCACGCCGGAAAATCCCGTCATGCCATTTCTGCTGAACGGTTCTTTGCGGCTTCACGGTAAACTTGCGGTCGTCGAACTGGATTTCCGCACTCCCTGGGTATGGAACTGGGGGCCGTGGGGAAATTCAATTTATTACAAAACGCATGATGAAAAGGAGTTTCAGCAACGGACCATGCGGGCCCAGCTTTTTGCCAGCGCTTACGGCGGAGCTTTTCATGCGTTTGATATGGATGGAAACTGGTATGATACTCCAATGGCTATCAATGCGTGGACCAATAATAACCGGATTTATGACCTCCGCAAGCCGCGTCCTCTTTCCGACAGGCGTATCGCTTTGTTTTATTCGGAGCATTATTGGGAATATATGGCATTGAACAGTACCCGGGCTTTTGCCCATACTGTGAAAAACTCGCCGCGGGAAGCCATTATCCGTAGCGGGGTTGATTGCGACGCTTATCTGCTGGATGATATATTCCATCCCGATTTCAAGGCTCCCAGAGTTCTCTGGTTTGTCGATTCGCTTGAGCTCACTCCCGCCAAAGCCGCCGAAATACGAAAGAAATTTGCCAATTCAGGTCGGATATTGGTCTGGATGTGGGCTCCCGGTATAGGAGCAACCAATGATATTGGCAAAGTCGCAGGATTTCAACTGGAACGCGCACCGCAAGCAGATGGCAAGCCCATTATTGCCTTGAAGAACTCAAAGGACTCTTTGATGGAAGGGGTTGATAATCTGCTGCTGGCAAAGTACAGGCCATGGGGATTGGGGCCGGTGTGGAAAGTAACCGATTCCAATGCGGTTATTCTGGGGAATTATGCTGGAACACAGATTCCGGCGATGGCTGTCAAGCGTTATGACGACCATACGGAAATATTCATTGGCCAGGGCGGAAGCGTAACTCCGCGTTTTGCCCGCAATATCGCACAGGAAGCCGGAGCCCATTGCTGGATTGCCAGCGACGACCCTGCCGCATCCGCGGGAAATCTGCTGATTGTCTCCGCCGCGTCATCTGGAGAAAAAACAATTTACCTGCCTGCCGGCATCTCTGAGGTGAAGTCAGTGACGGGACAGAAGATCCGGCAAGATGGAACGCAAGTAACATGCAGTCTTGAATATGGCGATGTCCTGGTATTGGAATTATTGGAGCATTGAGATTGCAAATATATAAAATCATTGATTCCCAACCCGGCATGAACGTGACAGCCGTCAACCAGTATGCGGCCGAGGGTTTTCCAGTAGTGGAATTTACGCCATCGCCACATGGCGGACTTGAACGCTTGTGGTTTTATTTTGGCATGGAGAATATCGAGGTAAATGAATACCCCGTCACCCGCCTTATTCTGAAGAATATCAATACCATGTTGGGAAGTAACAAGGGAAACTTTCTGCCGGTGTATCGTTATTCCGGTGGTAGTTGGCAGCGGTTGCCCGAAGCCCGGAAATTGCTTCGGGATGATGGTTATATTTCTTTGTACTGGGATGTTGAATCTCCAGAAAGTCTGCTGGAAATAGCCTTTTGCTATCCATATGGCGAAAAAGAACTTAATGCTTTACTGAAGGATACCGGGAACTATTGGCAGCAAAACGAGATCGGGGTATCTGCCGCAGGACGACCATATTATCGGCTTAGCAATAACTTTGGTTCTGCCACGGAACGGCCTTTCGGGTTTTATCTTATTGCGCGCCAGCATGCAATGGAAACTTCTGGAGCATGGGTTTTGGATGGGATCTTACGCCACTTGGCGGAGCTCGATGCCGCTATTCCGGTTTGGGTTATTCCGTTTGCTAACCTGGATGGAATTATTGAAGGCGATTACGGTAAAGATCCATTTCCGAGGGATATTAATCGCGCCTGGGGCCCAAACGCCATGATGCGGCATGAAACTAAAACCATTTCCTGTGACCTGGATGAGTGGCGTCAGCGGGTCGGTAAGCATTCTATTATTTGCGATTTACACAGTCCGGGAGCCGACGAGGAAAATCTTTATGTTTTCATGTCAAAAGATATACAACAGGAAGAACCGTTATATCAATATTTGCGGGAATTGAATCTCGCTTTGCAGGATTATGCGGCTGATCCCTTTATTAAACATTCAGATTATAAGCCGTATTCCGCTTGGGGGAAATATTGGAACCTCTGCGAGTATGCAAACCAGACTTTGGAAATGCCGGTTTTCTCAATGGAAATCTCTTACTATAAGGCTGGGGGCAGAGTGTTGGAGATTGATGGTTACCGGAATATCGGGAAAATCATTGCCGACTGGGCTTGTTCATTATCTTGATGACTCACAATATGTTACGGGGAAATAATTAAAATTATCGGTGTTTTAGCGGATCACGAATTTCCGCCGGCCCCGCCAATGGCAAGCCCTGCCATTGGCGGGGCCAATGATATTTTCTATGGCAATGTTGTCCGGTACCGCTCAATCCCTGACGGGTTTTCTCCACTTGGAGAATGAGCAAATAACTCTGAAATCCGAAGCCCCATCAAACCCCATCCGTATCCAATAGAAAGGAATCATATTATGGTAAAAATAATCGAACGAATCATCTTCAAAGACGATGACACAATAGAAAATACTACCCGCAAGATTGAAATCCCTGGCAAAGTCACGGCGCCGCTATGATAGCCGGAGTAATGAATTTATGGGGATGGAACCTTGTAATTAGAGACAATGAAAATAGTACCGGAATAATCATACACGGCGAAAACGAAAGTGACCTGGTTGAACTCAAAAAACTTATTTCAAGAACGACGATCAAGATATCGATTCAAGTCCCCTTAAATATCCCGGGTTACTCGATACCATTTCAAAACTGATAAACCCACACCAATAAAAAAGCGGCTTTATTCCGAATAAATCAGGATAAAGCCGCTTTTTTTCATATAAATCAAGTATCTCCCTTGAATATTGAGGCAAAACCAAATTTATTACTTATATGACAAATTGCACACATAGCAACAAGTATTCACAAGAAGTTCAATAAGTGTAAAAAGCTTCTTTTTCATAAACGAAGTTCTCCTGTTGATTAAGGTGTTTTGTTTAAGTTCCAATTCAACTCCAGCGTGGAGTAGGTATCTGAAATAAAATTTATATTTTCCAGTCGTGAATTTTCAAAGCCGGCACTGACCGACGGGTAAAAATACGGTTTCAGACTGATTCCCCTGGGAGGATCCTTTACTGTTTTGTGCTGGATTCGTTCCAACAGAATTTCAACCGCTTTTTGCGCCAATAACTGGTTTGGTTGAATGACTGTCGCCAAAGGAACCGGGCATAAATCACAGATCAGCAGACCATCAAATCCGGTCACCTTGATATCTTCCGGCACCCGGATACCATTTCGGAGCAATAAGCTTACCAAACAACTCCCTACATAGTCATTGCTGCACAAAATCGCATCCAGCTTAAGTTTCTGGATTTGATGAATCATCTCGGACGCCATTCCGCAATATTCGCGAATTTCAATGACGGCTTCGTCAGGCAAAGTCAAGCCGTGAAGCCTCAAGGCCGCCTCAACCCCTTCTCTTTTTTCACAGTCCGGCTGTACTGATATGTTCGATACCGCAGGCAACATGAAACCGAACTTCCGGCAACCTTGGGCGATCAATTTTTCCGTCGCTTCAAAGGCTCCGCTGAAACGGTCTACCGTGATATCAAATTTCGGCGCCCGCCCCGGCGGGCAAAACACGTGGGGAATCGCTGGTACCGTTGAATTGTCGAGTGGGTTTTCCACTGTTGTGATAATCAGGCCGTCGATTCCTTTGGCAATCATTTCATTGACTGCTCGGGCGGCGGCTTTTTCACTCCGTCCGTAGCAGGTAATCAGGCTGTATCCTTTTTTGTCCAAAATCAGAGAAAAATCCAGTAGCAGCGACTGCTGCAAGACCGATACATATGACACCCCGAATACCCCGATCATTTTGGTGGCGCCGCCTTTCAAGCGTTGTGCCGCGCTGTTCGGGGTATAGTTCAAATTTTTGGCAATCTGGAGAATTCGCTGCCTACGTTCTTCCGAAAGCTTTGTCGTTCCTTTCATGTTGAAAGCTGCCGATACCGCCTGTTGCGATACTCCGGCGATTCGGGCAATCTCTTTCATGGTTACAGCCATATTGACGACCTTTGGGATTTAACTAAATTGTTCGTACAATTAATATTATGCTGCATGGTTTTTATTTTGTCAACAATCTCTTGCGAAATTTTCCTGCATTTCTTAGCCTTCCGCAAAATGCGGCTTCGTTACTGGAATAGTCGCGTTTCCGGTGATATATTACGGGATATTTATCAGGAGGCGACATGACCAGAAGTGAATTTCGCCGGCTTGTCGCGTCGAAGATGCTTATCCTCGACGGCGCCACCGGCACCGAACTTGTCAAGCGCGGAATGCCGCAAGGCGTTTCGCCCGAGCAATGGGTATTGGAAAACCCCGGCGCGATCATCGATATCCAGCGCGCTTACCGCGACGCCGGGTCCGATATCGTCTACACCTCCACGTTCGGCGGCAACCGCCTGAAGCTGGCGGAATTCGGGCTGGCGGAGCGCGGGTTCGAAATCAACCGCAAACTGGCGGAATATTCACGCGAGGCCATGGGGGAGGGGCTGGTTTTCGGCGACATCGCCCCGACCGGTGATTTCTCCAAAACGTTCGAAGAGATGATCAATATCTACAAGGAACAGGTTGCCGGGCTCCTCGCCGGGGGCGTCGACGGGTTCGCCGTCGAAACCATGATGGACGTACAGGAGGCGCGCGCCGCCATCCTCGCCGTCCGCGAGAGCTGCGATTTGCCGCTTATCGTCACCATGACGTTTGATGAAGATGAACGTTCGCTGATGGGCAACGATCCGCTTTCCGCGCTGATCACGCTTCAGTCCCTCGGCGCCGATGCCTTCGGCTGCAACTGTTCGACCGGCCCCGACAGCATGATCAGGATCATCCGCAAGCTCAAGCCTTACGCCACCATTCCGCTGGTCGCCAAGCCCAACGCCGGGCTGCCCCAGTTGATCAACGGACAGACCGTTTTTAAAATGACCCCGTCCGAGTTCGGCGCTTACGCCGGAGAACTTGCCGTGGCAGGCGCGAACCTGATCGGCGGCTGTTGCGGCTCCACGCCGGACCACATCCGTGAACTCGCCGCCAATGCCCGCCGGTTCAAATCGGAGCCGCCGTTGCGCGAGGCGCTCAGCGCGGTTTCGGGCCCCCGCGGCTGCTGCCTGTTGGGGGGAAGCAACCCGTTCGCCGTCATCGGGGAACGGATCAATCCCACCGGCAAAAAAGCGTTCCAGGCGGAATTACGCTCCGGTTCAATGCATATGGTGCGCGAATTCGCCATGTCGCAGAGCGAGAAAGGGGCGGCGATCCTGGATGTGAATTTCGGGCTTTCCGGCATCAATGAAAAAGAAAAAATGCTGGAGGCGCTGAATGTCCTCGGCCCCGTCTGTTCCCGACCGCTCTGCATTGACTCGGTGGAGCCGGAAGTGATCGAAGCGGCGCTGCGGGTTTACCCGGGGCGGGCGCTGGTCAACTCGATTTCCGCCGAAAAGGTCCGGATTGAAAAGACGCTCCCCATCGCCGCCAAATACGGCGCCATGTTCATTCTGCTGCCGTTGACCGACGGCGGGATTCCGGGCACGGCGGAAGGGCGGATCGAGGTCGTCAAAGAGATTTATGAGGAAGCGCGCAAATACGGCTACCACAAGGAAGACATCTGCGTGGACGCCCTGATCATGGCGGTGTCGTCCGCGCCGGAATCGCCGCAGATCGCGCTGGACCTGATCCAGTGGTGTTCGCGGGAGTTCGGCGTCAACACGCTCTGCGGGCTGTCGAACGTCAGCTTCGGCATGCCGAACCGGGGGCTGATCAACGCCGCTTTTCTGGGGATGGCGATCGGGCGCGGGCTGAATATGGCCATCGCCAACCCGTCCGACGAAATGCTGATGTCGCTGATCGACGCCGGGGATACCCTCAGCGGGCGTGACCCGAAAATGCTTCGTTTCGTCGCCAAATACGCGGCCGCCGCCGGAGAAAAAGTCCGCACCGCCGCCGCCAACGAAACGCCGCCCGAAAAAGTTCGCCGCCTCGTCATCGACGGCGACGAAAACGGCATCGCCGCCGCCGTCCAAAGCGCCCTCGACAGCGGTGCAACCGCGAAATTCCTGATGGACGACTGCCTGATTTCAGGGATTAACCAGGTCGGTGAGTTTTACGACAAAAAAGTTTACTTCCTGCCCCAGCTCCTGATGAGCGCGGAAACCATGCGCAAAGGGTTTCAGGTGCTGGAACCGCTCTTGGCCGAAGACAATGTGGCGTCCAGAATCCACCCGGTGATCATCATCGCCACAGTGGAGGGCGATATTCACGACATCGGCAAGAACATCGTGGCGCTGATGCTGAAAAACTACGGGTTCGACGTTATCGACCTCGGCAAAGACGTTCCCGCCACGCGGATCGTCGAGGCCGCCGTCCGGCACGGCGCGGTCCTGGTCGGGCTCTCCGCGCTGATGACCACGACGATGGTCCGCATGAAAGAGGTGGTGAACCTTGCCCGCGAACGCGGCATGACCGTGCCGTTCATGATCGGCGGCGCGGTGGTGGACCGCAATTATGCCGACGAAATCGGCGCGCATTATGTGGTGGATGCGATGGCGTCGGTCCGATTGGCTCAGGAAATCTGCCGCGACTGACGATCCGGGGCTTCCGTATCTGTAAAATGCCAAAACAGGAATGCATGTTCATTTTGAGCGTACTGTGTTTTTTTTTTGCCTGTATTTCGAGTAAAAAACAACAGAAATACAGAAATCGATTGTTTTCTGGTGCATTTATGGTTATAATATTGTGACAATCGAAAACAGAGATATTGAAGCCGGTGAAAATGACCGCAGGTTATAAAATTTTACACAAGAAACAACGCCTCCGTGCCGCCATTTTCGGCGCCGGAACGATCTCCCGGAAAGAATTGCAGAAAAAAACCGGGTTGAACTACCGCAGCGTCATCGCCTATGCCGAGGAACTCAAGCATCAGGGGCTGATCGCCGAAAACACCCAGGAGAATCCGCGCGGCGGCCGCTCCTCCATCCATTACCGGAGCTGTTCCGATTGCATCTACTGCATCGCCGTCCAACTCTACCGGAATAACGTCACCCTGACTGCCGCCGATATCAACTCCAATATCTTTCATGCCGCTGAATTGGTCATACCACCGGAGGCTGGAATTACCGACATGCTGCGCCAGATTCTCGGCGCGCTCGACACTCTGAAGAAATCGTTCCCGGACTGCACTCTGGCGGGGATCGAATTGTGCCGATTTCCCTATGGGCGCTCCGGCGATTATTACGAGGGAATCCGGGAGCTTCATATGACGCTGCGCCAGCAATACCGCTTTCCGGTCGGGTTGCATACGTCCTACGACCTGATCCTGTTTCAAATGGCGCGGAATTTCGACCTCAAGGAACGTCTGGTGCTGTTGGCGCCCGGCGACGATATTTATCTGTCGATGGTGGAAAACCGGGAGATCAATGGCGATATGGAACAGTACCTCCATCGCTTCCGGCACTACCAGTTGAGCATGAAATCCCAGGAGAAATGCTATTGCGGCAAACAGCGCTGCGTCAAAAACCTGCTGACCCAGGCGGCCCAGCTCAGCCGTTACAACCACTATGCCGGTATTGACCGTCCTTACGCGAGCCTGTCCGAAGGGCTTCATTATCTTTGCACTCAGGCGTTGAAAAATGAACGGGCGGCCGTCCGGATACTGGAAGAATGCGGCGAATTGACTGCCGAAGCCATGTATTTTCTAAAAAAAGACTTGCAGGCCGACCACGTATTGCTGTATTTCAAGGACGCTGTCGTCAACCGGAAAATGCACGAAGCCTACGAGCGTATTTCGGGCGAGAAGCTCCCGGAGTTTTCCGCGTTCGGCGTCACCCGTTCGGACGTCCAGAGCGCGAGCGTCAGAATCGCTTTATCGAGAATCATACCATGAAACATCATGCAGAAGGAACCGATCAATGAACCGATCAATAAACCGAAAACCGTCTTCCGAAAGAACAATGATTTTTACACTTATAGAGCTCCTGATCGTTATAGCGATCATCGCGATTCTCGCCGCCATGCTGCTGCCGGCGCTGAACAAAGCCCGCGAACAGGCCCGGAAAACCGTCTGTACCAATCAACTGAAGCAGCTCGGCACCACCATTACCCTCTATCATGATGACAACGCCGGTTATCTGCCGCGGCAGGGGACCGCGGCTTCGGGCGATACCCGCCGCTGGTTCGATCTGGTCATGCCATACTGTTCCACCGAGAAAAATTGGTACGACATCAAACAGCCATTGTGGGATTGCCCCGCGTTCGCCGGCGCGGGAGAATCCAATGCCCGCCTGAATATCGGCTATAATTATTACTGCAATGAGAAAAAACTTTCCGGTTTTACCCGTCCTTCCGCCAATGTCCTGCTGGTCGATGTCAAGGGCAATGCCAACCGCTGGCGCTGGCCGTCTTCCAGCGGCAGTTCTTATCTGGACCACCGCCATGCGGGTGCTTATAACGCGCTGTTGCTGGACGGGCATATCGCGGGGGGACGGGCCGGTTTTACCGGTTCCACTACCGTCAATCCGGACGGATTCATCCAGAATTCTTATCCATAACCCGATAACCCTATCATGATCAAGGAACATAAACTCATGAAAAAATTTCTTCTCCTCTGCGGCGTCGTGGCCGCGATATCCGCCGCCGGACAGCAGTTGTTGTTCGATTTCGAGAGTTCCCCACCGCCTATCCGGCTGCTCTGGAACAAAGAACACGCCAAAGCGGAGCCGTCCACGGAATGGGCGACAATGGGCGCCCGGTCGCTGCGCATCGAAGCGCCCGCCTATGACTCTGCAACCATGAATGTCAATTATTATCCCGGCGTAGACCTCCGGCTGCCGGTCCGGGACTGGAGCAAATACCGTTTCCTGCAATTCGACCTGAAGGTAGAGCAGGACGAAACGCCTTTCAGTATTCTGATCCAATACGGCAAACGGCATGAACGCATCAGCGCCGCCTACCATTTCGGCAAAGGCGCGTACCGCGTCAAGCTCAATTTGCCGGAACTGATCGGCGAACCGGCAGTTGAACGGCTGTCGAATATCCGTTCATTTGAATTTCATGTGACCCGTCCGGCAGCCGATTTCGTGATTTTCATCGACAACATCCAGTTGCTCGAAGGGATACCGGGCGAGCTGCCGCATTATGATTCGATTCTTTCCCTGGCCGACCCGGATCATCCGAAACCGTTGATTTCCCACAAAACCATTTCCGCCGACGCCGGGCTCGACCGTATGCTTGAAATCATCGGCACGGAATTTCCCGGCAAAGGATTCGGGGTCAAAGCGGCCTCGGTTTCTGAACCGATTCCGTTCCGCAATCTGGAGTTCCCCGGGCATTGGGGCAATCAGATCGATCTCGCGATGGGGCAGAACGAAACCCGTTCGGTTCAGGCGGTCTTTTTCCGTAAACCGGCTGACCGGGCGGAAACCTTTGAGGTATCCTGTTCCATTCCCGGGTTGGAGGTGAAGATCGAACGGGTCGGCTACCTGAACCTGCCGCCGTTTTACCGTCTTGAAGAACGGGGATTCGTGCCGGGGTGGTATCCCGATCCGGTCCTCGCCGTAAACGGCTCGGACCCGCTGGAACCCGAACAGTGGGCGCAACCCCTGATCTTGAGCGTCGGCACCGCTGCCGGAACGAAACCGGGCGTTTATCGCGGCAGCCTGACTGTAAAATACCTGGAACAGTCCGTCTCGACGCCGGTGGTGGTCACGGTCATGCCGGTGGCGATGCCGAAATACGCCGCGCTGCCGATCCTGCTGGGCGTGGGGGGCAACATCGGCAAGCCGGACCGTGAGTTCTGGCTTTCCTACCGGATGAATCCGCATTATACCGACTCCGGCAATATTTACGACCGGCGGCGGAAAACTCCGCTGGATATCAGTCTGCTGTCGGAGCTGGTGAATCAGGGGATGACTGTTTTCAACATGATCTATGTCAACCAGACTGATTTCTCCAAGTATGACGAAAATACCTTGCTGAACGGGATTTTTCGCAAATATTCCGACGCCTACATGGAAAAACTGGCGGCGGCCGGGCTTGCCGAACGGGCGATTATCTACAGTTACGACGAAGTCACCGTCTCCGGTGAAAACCACAAAAGCGAATACGACACCGTCCGCAAAATCCTCGGCGCCCTGAAAGAACGCTACGGCAAGTACGGCGTCCGCACCGCCGCCACGCTGCGCGACTGCAACGACCCGGCCATTCATTCCCTGCCGGTGGATATCTGGATTCCGATCGGGACCGCGCTGAAACCGGAAGCCGCCGAACGCCTGCGTTCGATGGGCAAGGAAGTCTGGTGGTATCACATCTGGTGGGAATCCTGGTATCCGTTGGCCTGGAGCCGGAGTATTCCGTGGACCACGCTGCACCGGAACTATCAGGGCTGGCTGTATTACAACGTCAACGGGCCCTGGAGCAAGCAGCAAGCGCTGGGGGATTCCGCGCTGACCTCGTGGAGCGGGTTTTCCGTACCGAACCTGATGATGTACGGGACCGGATCGCTGGTTTACCAGGATCAGCAGGGATTGATGCGCCCCTCGCTGCGGCTGATCAACTTTCGCGAAGGAATGTACGATTACGACCTTGCTGTCGGCCTGAAAGCCCGGATCGCATTCCTGAAGGAACAGGCCGACAGGCTGACCCCGGCGGAGAAAACCGTTCTGGCCGAAGCCGAAGCGCTCTTTGCCGGTGACGCCTGGCAGGAAATCGGCGAATTGACCGATGAGCCGGTCGGGAAAAATGACTCCTCCCTGGCCTGTGCCCTTGAACAGAAGCGTCTTGCCATGCTCAAGGCGCGGGTGGAAGCCGATACGATCCGGCTCCGGCTTGAACCGGTCAGGCGGTGATCGTTCTGATCCGTGCCGCGCTGTCGCGCTGGACCGTGCGCGCGTACTGAACCGCTGGCAGTCCGAACAGAATCGCCCGGTAGGGCCGGTCCGTGGCGATTCCGAAAAGATCTCCCAGTTCCGGGCGCAGGTCGAGGATGAACTTCAAAAAATCGCACCAGGTGGTGCCCAGTCCGCGCGACTGCGCCAGCAGTTCAAAATAGCTCAGCGCAATGACCACGTCGGCGTCGCCGCAGTAAGCCTTTTCGCCCGCCGAAGCGATCAGGAGATGCGGCGCGCCCCGGAAGATTTCATCGGTATCCAGATGACGGTAGGCGTGTACCGCTTTGGCGATGAACTCGGGCAGTTCGGCCTTTCCCTCGATGGCTTGTTCCAGTCCGCCAATCAGTGCTTCGAGGATGCGGTGCAGGACAATCCGGTCGTCCACCACCACAAAGGTGAGGTCGCAGGTATTTCCGCCGGTCGGGGCATGGGCGGTATCCGCCAGCAGGGTGTCGATGAGGCGGCGGTCCACGTTGGTCCGGCGGTATTGGCGCATGGTTCTCCGGCCGCGGACAAAACGGCTCAGCGCGTCCGGTTCGACGGCGGGCGTTATTTCCACCGGCCGGCTGTCTTGCGGGCGCAGCCCGAGGATCGATATGGCGCCGGTCGGGCAGATGGCCAGGCAGTGCTGGCAGCGGATGCACTGGTCTTCACGCTCCGCCGGAATATCGGGATAATGGTCACGGTAACCGATGATATGGTGGGGACAGTCTTTGATGCACGCATTGCAACGGATACAGTCTTCGCGGGCGACGGTGAAGTTCAACTTATTATCCATGACTTTTATTCTCCGGGTTATGGACGGAAATGTAGCACGGCAAGCCCGTTTTGTCAACGCGGTTCCGCGAATACCCGGATTTATGGCTGAAGAATCCGCGGGCGGCGCGCCCCTCTGTCCGGATTATTTCAGGCTTGCCGCGCGCTCCAGCCGCTCCAGATTGGCTTTGGACTCATGGGCAAACAGCGTGTCGCGGTCGTTTCCCGCCTGGGACAGCCGGACCTGTTCCCGTTCGAACCGGATCAGCATATCGAGTTCCTGTCTGCTGAGTTTGCCCAGCGCCGCGGCGCTTTGCAGGAAAAACGGCAGCGGGGAAAGCGTATCGTTGAGCGCTTCGGACGATGAACTTGACAAATGCTTGTATACCCGTTCCAGCTTCTGATGTTCGGCTTCATCCCGCAGTTTGACCAGATGGTTTGTGGTTCCGATGCGGTAAGCCCTGTCACTTTTTTCCGCGACGCTTTTGGCGGTCCGGCGGAGTTCGTCGAGTTGCTTTTGTCCTAACGTCGCGACGGCGGCGTCGGATTGCCGGTACAGCGGTACTTCCGGACGGTAGATTTTATAGGAATTGATTTCCGTTGACGGAGCGGCTTCGCGCGCCAGCTGGTAATCGCGTTTCAATGCCTCCAGCGTCCGGGCGTTGAGCCGGTCGTTGCGTTCCAGATAACCGCCCATCGTGACCCGCGCTTCCAGCAGGGGGATCGCGCTTTTCAGTTCGCTTGCGGTCAGTTTCAATTCTCCGGCCTGTAAATTGGCCGGGGGCGGCATCAGTTCCACGGCTTGGCAAAACGGTGAGAACAATGCCAGTATCAGAATCCAGATGAGATTTTTCATAAACCCTCCTGTTGTTGTTTGTGGATGAAGTGAAGATCGGCGCTCAGGTCGGCCAGCACAGCGGGGTCGGCGTTGAGCCCGATCATTTTTTCAAGCATGGCGCATGCCTGTTCCGGCGAAAAACGGCGGAGAATGCCCCGCCTGATCCGGTCGGAACGCCCGTGTTCGCCGACTGCGTAGCCGGCCGCGTCCAGTTCCGGGACGATGTACGGCTTGGGCTCGTCGGATACAGCGGTGACAGGGGCGGCGGGGGGCTCGCCGGGACGGAATGCTTCGAAAATAATGTCCGGTTCGATGAATTCCAGCGTCCGGTTCAGGGCTTGGAGCAGTTCTGCGGCGGAACCGTTCACGGCGCTCCACCGTTGCGCCAGGTCATAATCGATCGGCACATGGCGCCCATAACGGAACAACGCCGCCAGACTGGATTGAGC
>ENA-UOOK01003635-UOOK01003635.1-fermentation-metagenome-genome-assembly--contig:-NODE-3635-length-17353-cov-8.266042_pt1 | contig 17353 bp, 16 predicted proteins | sample MGYA00245777_ERZ724023 | MGnify/ENA primary metagenome ERZ724023 (study PRJEB28704, sample SAMN03018312) | fermentation metagenome | biome: anthropogenic terrestrial biome; feature: soil; material...
CTTCACCGAATGCTGAGAGGGCTAAAAGAGATAACCTTCGCAATAAGCCAACATCCACCATGTATAACTTGAAGGCAGATAAATCATCATATGCCGAAATAGGCAACCCTGGGGCAGTGCTGCGATATATCTTATAAGTCAAGTTGGCATCGCAAAGCCATCGCAGGGCATCCTCGTATTCTCTTGCTCGCGCCCCTTCTTTTACAACCTTATAGATGAATTTCTTGTTTTCCCTGGCTAGTTGTGAGGGTATCGATCTCCATATTAATGATATTTTCGGAAAGTCCTTTGGGTCAGGGTGTTTGGTAAAATCCCGTTCGTAAGCTCCCAGAATATTGGATAACACCCGCTGCATAAGTTCTACATCTCGGTCTTGTGTCCAAGAACGAACAGATCCCGGCATACCGCCTGTTACAAAATACATTTTTAGTTTTTCGTATAATGGATTAAAAAATACCTCAGGGATTGGCTCAATCCTTTCTATACTGTTCATGTACGCAGCAAAATTACTGTCGCCATTGGCCATTAAGAATTCTGTAAAGGTCATTGGCATGATCTCCAAGAAATCCACTTTACCAACTGGAAAAGAAGCTGGTTTGGAAAGAACAATACCCAAAAGCGAGCCAGCGCAGGCAACATGATAATGAGGAAAACGGTAATAAGACAGATCATCGTTTTAGCAAAAATAGCGTTGAAGCTGTTTTTGCTGGTTTCATAGAGGACGTAAATCACTTGATTGTTGAGCAATGATTGAGTATAATAAAAGTAAAGAAAGTAAAGAATGTTTTATGGGAGGGAATATTTATGATGGACATGGCTCGAATCTCAACGAAAGGTCAAGTGACAATCCCTATTGCCATTCGCAAACTGCTTGGTCTTAAGGAAGGTGACAAGGTAGTTTTTGTCGAAAAGGATGGTAATGTAGTTCTTCTCAACTCCAACCGTCTTGCTATTGAAGAGTTTCAAAAGGGGATGGTAGGTGCCGCTGAAGAAGCTGGGTGGCAAAACGAGCAGGATGTAGTCGACTATTGCAAGGAAATTCGTAAGGAGATGTGGAAAGAACGCTATGAAGATAATGCTTGATACCAATATCCTTATTTCAGCTGGGGTGTTTCCAAATAGCAAAGTTGCTCGAATAGTCAGGATGATTGCACTTGATTGTAACATTGTTATCAGCAGCTATGCTATTGAAGAGCTTTGGCGGGTGACGGATAGAAAATTTCCCGACCGCAAGCCCATCATCGAACGCTTTCTAAGCGAGCTAACCTACGAGATTGCTTACACGCCAACGATTATAAAGGTTGAAGATTATCCACAAATAAGGGATGTTGCTGACTACCCGATACTTGCGTCAGCAATGAATGCTGATGTGGATATTCTCATATCTGGCGACAAGGATTTTGGCGATGTGGACTGTGAGCGTCCGAAAATAATGACTATAGCCAAGTTTGAAGAGCAATATCTCTGATATCATTTTAAGTAAATCCCTTTCTTCATTTTCAATAATCATAAATAAATTTAACAATCTGTGTAGTATATTTTGTTCTTGGATGCTGATAAAACATAAGATATCTTTAAATTTCATCAAAAAGTCACTTTGTGACTTTCCGGAAAATAACTCTGTTATAAAAGATGTTAAAGTGGTATATTAAAAAATATAATTCATATTAAAGTTGCAAAAGCTAATCATATTAAATGCAGAATTCACCTGCATACAAAAAGCAACTGGAAAACATAGTGTATCAAATGAGTAAAGGAGTGTTTTTTTATGGAAAAGTGGGTTTGTATTGTTTGCGGCTATATTTATGATCAGGAGATAGGTGATCCTGATAACGGGGTTGAACCAGGTACGCCTTTCGAAGAGCTTCCTGAGGAATGGGTATGTCCGGATTGTGGAGTGGGAAAGGATATGTTTGAACAGGAGTAGTGCGTTTGGTATGCCTTGCTTTCTTTGTTTGGTTACCAACGAAATCAAGAACATACACTTTCTTTAGTTCCCAACATAAGTAAGCTCTCGTATGTTCTTTGTACGACTCTCAGTATAGAGCTCTTAACCTATAGTACGTTCCGATAAGACGTATTTGTTCTCGGAATGCACTACAGGTTGAGAGTTTTAACTTTTTCAATTCACCGTTTAAACTCTTTTGCTATACCCATTGCAACCCCTTGCAGCATTTAACAATGTGTGATATGATAAAAAAAATTAAATATTTTCCTTATCAAGAGAGGTGGAGGGACTGGGCCCTTTGAAACCCGGCAACCGGCTATATGCAGCGGTGCCAATTCCTGCAGGAGTAATCCTGAAAGATGAGGAGTGTTAGTAGATCTCTTCATTTTTGGAGAGATTTTTTGTTGTATAAGAAAGCACAAATCTTTTACTGCATTAGTTAAAGGGTACTTTTCTATACAATAAACAATGCAAGGCGAACTCCCCATTGCGAAGTTAAGAAAGGTCTGTTTAAAGAAGGACTGGCTAAAGAAGGCTTGGCTAATGAAGGTACCCAGGATGCGAAGTACGCAACGATAGTAGTTCTCTTCACAAACTGAACCTAGCTAAAGAAGGTATTCAGAATGAGAAGCGTTCTTAGCGGGAAATTATAAGGGTACAAGTTTCTTCTGTAAAACGGGTTAATTTGAATTTAAAGAAAAAAGAAAAGGAGATGTTTTTATGCCAAAAATTTTATTTACTTCAGAATCTGTCACTGAGGGTCATCCTGATAAAATATGTGATAATATATCTGATGCAATTCTTGATGCAATAATCGCAGAGGATCCGATGGCTCGTGTGGCTTGTGAGACAGCTGTTACAACAGGTATGGTAATGGTTATGGGCGAGATCACCACATCCTGTTATGTGGATATACCTAAGGTTGTGCGAGCTACAATACGGGATATTGGATATGACAGAGCAAAATACGGCTTTGATTGTGAGACCTGTGCCGTATTAACGTCCATTGACGAACAATCCCCCGATATTGCATTAGGGGTTGATAAGGCTCTTGAAGCAAAGGAATATCAAATGAATGATACTGAGCTTGACGCAATTGGTGCAGGAGATCAGGGGATTATGTTTGGCTATGCCTGCGACGAGACTCCCGAGCTTATGCCAATGCCCATATCTTTAGCACATAAGCTTACAAAAAGGCTTTCAGACATAAGGAAAGACGGTACTTTAGATTACCTGCGACCTGACGGGAAGTCTCAGGTAACGGTTGAATATGAAAATGGTAAACCCCTTAGGATTGACACCGTGGTAATTTCAGCTCAGCACAGCCCGGAGGTTGACCAGGAGGTCATCAGAAGGGATATTATAAAAAATGTAATCAAACCGGTTATTCCCGCCGAGCTGCTGGATGAAAAAACCCGTTATCTCATTAATCCCACCGGCAGGTTTGCTGTGGGCGGACCTCAGGGCGATTCAGGACTGACGGGAAGAAAGATTATTGTAGACACATATGGCGGAATGGGCCGTCATGGTGGCGGTGCATTTTCGGGAAAGGATCCCACAAAGGTTGATCGTTCAGCATCTTATGCTGCCCGGCATGTGGCTAAAAACATCGTTGCAGCAGGCCTTGCAAGCCGCTGCGAGATTCAGCTTGCTTATGCCATAGGCGTGGCTAAGCCTGTATCAGTCGGGGTTGATACATTTGGTACGGGAAAAATTGAGGATGAAAAAATAGTACAGTTAATATTAAAGCATTTCGATCTTCGTCCTGCAGCAATAATTCAGAAACTGAATCTTCGCAGACCAATTTACCGTAAAACGGCAGCATATGGGCATTTTGGCAGAGAGGATGCAGACTTTACCTGGGAGAGAACAGATAAAGCCGAACTACTTAAACGTGAGGCAGGAATATAGCCTATAAACCCTCACACAAAAGTCTCATATCTGCATAGAATAATATTGAACGATGCTTTGGATGTGGGAACTATGACGGTGTATATCATTGCTTTTTTATTTGCGTTTTACGGCCTTTATCACTTTATACAGAATATAATTATCAGAATAAAAGTGGGATGTAATGCATCGGGCGGAAAGCTCTGCCTGGTTCCGCATCCCGGTGATGAAGGGCTTGAAGGCAAAATCAGGTGTATTTTTCTCGAAGAGATTTTTGAGAGGCTTGGTACAGATGGGTGCCTATATATAAAGCTTGAGGAGAACGATACCAACAAAACCCTTGTGGAAAAGCTCACAGAGGAGTACCCTCGTTTGGTATTGATGGATGGAACGAATTGGGGTAGAATGGATCCCGAAGGGTGAAATCAGGAACCCAAGATCATAAACCGACGAGGGAGTTTTTTTGGAACAAATAGAGGGAATTGTCGAAGATATAATCTATTATAATAAAGATAACGGATACACCGTATGTGATATCCGGACAGGCCGCCGTGTTGTAACAATGGTAGGCCTTATTCCCGGTGTCGGTGTGGGTGAAACCGTTCATGTCAACGGTAACTGGACAGTCCATCCGGATTATGGCAAGCAATTCAAGATCCATACCTACGAAAGACGTCTTCCAAAAACAACCGATGCAATTTTAAAATACCTTTCATCAGGAGTTATTAAAGGCATCGGTGAGGCAACGGCTAAAAAGATAATTGACGCTTTTGGCGACAACACACTGCATGTGCTGCAATTCGAGCCTCAAAGGCTTTCTGAAATCAAGGGAATAAGCGACGATAAAGCTTTAAAAATCGGACAGGCATTTATGGAGCGTGAACAAATACGTCAAACGGTCATGTTTCTTCAGGGGTTTGGAATATCTACCACCTATGCAGTTAAGGTATGGAAGAAATTTGGCAAGGATTCTGTTGATGAGATAAAGCGAAACCCCTACCGACTTACTGACGAAGATATTAACATAGGCTTTAAAATTGCAGATAGAATTGCCATAACCATGGGTACCGATTTATATTCAAAGTTCCGCATTCAGAGCGGGATTCAATATGTTTTATCCCGGGGGATCCGCGACGGTCATGTTTTTTTGCCAGTAAATGTTCTGGTGCCTTATGCAGCACAATTACTGAACGCATCTGTTGAGGCTGTGTCCGAGGCATTACCCTCATTAATTTTCGAAGACAGTATTTATATAGAAAAAGCCGAGCCCGACAGGGTTTACTTATCCGCCTTTTATAAGGCGGAGCATTATGTGTGCCGAAAAATAAATATATTATGCAGTACGCCACCGGATAAAGAAGTTGATGTTCTTGAAGACTTCTTAAAAGAAGTGGAAGAAGAAGAAATGGTTGAGTATGCCGAATACCAAAGGGAGGCAATAAGACGATCTGCAAAAAGCAGTGTGCTTGTTATTACAGGAGGTCCCGGGACAGGCAAAACAACACTAATCCGTGGCATTATATCCCTGTTCGAAAAACAGAATATGAAAATAACCTTGGCAGCGCCTACAGGACGAGCGGCGAAAAGAATGACTGAGGCAACAGGCAGCGAGGCAAAAACAATTCATAGGCTCCTGGAAGTAGGGTATACCGGCGATGAGGAGCGAATGGAATTTAAAAAAAATGAAAATGACCCGATAGAAGCGGATGTTATCATTATTGATGAAGTTTCCATGGTTGATGTGTTACTCATGCAATCTCTTTTAAGAGCTATTGAGCCAGGCACACGTCTGATACTGGTCGGGGATGTTGATCAGCTTCCATCCGTTGGCCCCGGCAGGGTGCTATCCGACATAATAGAAAGTGGAGTGCCGGAGGTTATATATCTGAACCAGATTTTCAGACAGGCGGAGGAGAGTCTGATAGTGCGAAATGCCCATGAGATTAATAAAGGAAGGTTTCCCGAACTCAATACCTGCGACAGTGATTTTTTCTTTGTTCAAAGAAGTAATCCGAATGCGACAGCTTCTGCAATTATGGAGCTTAGCACCATGCGTATTCCACAAAAATTCGGGTTGGATCCCATGAAGGATATACAGGTTATGTCACCCACAAAAAAAGGAACAGCAGGTGTGTTCAGTTTGAATACCGCACTGCAGAGCCGTTTAAACCCTCCAAAGCCTGATAAGAAAGAAAAGCAATATGGGGACACGATCTTCAGAGAAAAGGATCGGGTTATGCAGGTGAAAAATAATTATAGTTTAAAGTGGAAGGTAAATGATGAAAACGGAGCAGCTACCACAGGGGAAGGCGTTTTTAACGGGGATATGGGTATTATAAGCTGGATCGATACCGATGAAAGCTGTATTGCGGTTGAATTTGATGACGGTAAGGTTGCCGAATATGACTTTGAAATGCTTGATGAGCTTGAGCTGTCATATGCTATTACCGTCCATAAAAGCCAGGGCAGCGAATTCCCTGCTGTGGTTATTGCACTATCAGGCATACCACCCATGCTAACCTGCAGGAATCTGTTATATACAGGTGTTACAAGAGCGCGCCAATTGGTGATTTTAGTCGGAGAAAAAGCAACGCTAAAAAGAATGGTCGAAAACATATCGGAAAAGCAGCGTTTTTCGGGCTTGGCTGAAAAGCTTAAGGCTTTGTCTGATATCCAATAATGCGATTAAAGGAGCGTGCTCATAGCGTGGCATGATACAGTATTCTGGTGGGAACATAGTACTTGTAGACCCTAGAAGCCTGCTCGAAAACTCGATTTCGATGAATATTTATAAAAAGTACAGCCCTGAAACCCGCACAGGTTCGTTGAAAAAGTGAATGTTTTTGTATATTTATTAGAAATAATGGCTTTCCGAGTGGACTCCCAGGTATATGTCACAAACCCGTCATAACTGCGGGTATACATCAAAAGAAAACAGAAAAACGCAACCAAATTTTCACTGTACAGTTTGTGGGTATGAACTTAATGCAGACATAAATGCTACAAAAAACATCTTGGCGGTCGGGCTGACCGTTTCTGCCTGTGGAGCTGCTGCGTTAGCGGCACAATGAAGCAGGAATCTTTCGCCCTTCAGGGCAGGGAGAATGTCAATTGCCTATATACCTGTAATATTTGAAAGGAATGTATGAGTTTGTTGTCTGCTATATCATACAAAGAAAATATGAAGGATAAAAAAATACCGTTGTCTGAATATGTTCTAAGGTTTCTTTTTCCACTCCAATGCGTGTGCTGCAGCACGCCTTTGCCCATAAATAGCCCTATGGAGCTTTGTTCCGATTGCAAGGACGAGCTGCCCTTAATGCAAAAATTTGTACATACAAACCCCGGTGGAGCAAGCATAGGAAAAGTGTATTGCGCTTTTGGGTATGAAAAAGGCATCAGAAAAGCAATACATAATTTAAAGTTTAACGATAAGACAGGTAATGCTGCAGCCCTTATTGAGCTGTCTTATCCGCATCTTGAGAGGTTCTTTGCTTTTAATAAGGATCCACTAATGCCTTTGCCCACCGGCGGAATTGATGCGAATGAAAGATTTTCTGCTACAGATAAAAAAGCACATCCTCAATTAGAACATGAATCTATTCAATCCCTTAAAGTTTATGATATAATATTATATATACCGATGCATCCAAGGCGGAAACGCAAAAGAGGCTATAACCAGTCGGAGCTTCTTGCACACCACCTTGCGAGAAAAATGGATATACCTGTCATAAAAAAAGCAATGGTTAAGGTGGTAAACACCCGGGCTCAAAGCGCTCTCGGAAAAGCAGGACGCTTCAGAAATCTTTTAGGTGCTTTTTTGGTTAAGGACTCTACCTTGATAAAAGGAAAAAATATTCTTTTGGTGGATGATGTTATGACAACAGGAAACACATTAGAGCAGTGCGGAAAGGCTTTAAAGGATGCCGGAGCCACTTGTGTGGATGCTTTTGTTGTTGCTATGCGAAGGAAGGTATCATTCAATGAGCGTTTGATAAATAACTCAACTTTCCCACCTAAGCGTGCTAGTAGTGTTTTGAGAAGCTGATACCGGTACGCTGCGGTGCTAAATTCCATCACCTGCGGTAGTGGTAGCCCGGTGTGCTGGCAAATGTCCAATACAGGTGCGTACCAAAGGAGCGTAACAAAGGAGCGTAACAAAGGAGCGTACCAACCGGAACGCTCCCCAAGAAGGATAACCCCAGTCACCGGAACGCTCCCCAAGAAGGATAACCCCAGTCACTGGAACGCTCCCCCAAGAAGGATTACCCAAGTTACTGGAACGTGCCCCCAATACAGGTGCGTACCACAGGAGCGTACCAACCGGAACGCTCCCCAAGAAGGATAACCCCAGTCACTGGAACGCACCCCCAAGAAGGATTACCCTAAAATAAGGATAGCCCTAAAACACTGTGAGAAAGTTGAGTAAATAACCTGAAAATGGAGGAACGGATATGTCAGAAATAAGATATTGTAAAGTATGCCGTAAGATATTCCAATATGTGACAGGTCCCGTTTATTGTCCTGCATGCATGAAAGTGGACGAAGAAGAATTTGAAAAGGTGAGAACATTTCTCCGGGATTTCCCAGGTGCAAATGTACGGGAGGTTAACGAGAACACAGGTGTTAGCCCCAACAAAATAAACCGGTGGTTAAAAGAAGACCGTCTTGAGGTTAGTGAAAGCAGTCCCATCGCATTAAACTGCGAAAACTGCGGAGTAAGGATACGAAGCGGTCGATTTTGTTTAGACTGCTCCAAAAGCCTTGCCCGGGACATGATGATTGCCGGTAAAGAGCTCAAAGAATCCTTGAACAAGACAAGCTCCTCTAAAAGAGATACGGGCTTTGGCAAGGATGATTTCGGTTTATATTACAAACACAGGGAGGAAAAAGACTAAAAGTGCAAAAGCATTAAGTATTTAGAATTCTACCACAATTTCGCAGGGATTATATAAAAACCTCATGCACTAGTGTTACTGAAAAAGTGCATGTCTTCTAATGGGCACTCGCAAAAAGGAGAAGCAATAGTTTAAACATTTTTATCATAGATAAATCAGAAGCCCCCTACCTCAAAACTACCTTATTCACGACAGTGAAAGTGTAGGGGGAGGATGAATTGTTTTTTGTTAAATGTTGTAATGTGCTTTTCTTTGTGCTACAATAAGAACATAAGTTCGAGCAATTCACTAAATGTCAACTTTAGTCCTACGATTATACTTTAGTCCTATTTTTTCGGTCGAATAATAGGACTAAAAAAATAGGACCATGAAAAGACGGGAAATTTATTAAAAAGCATTAAATAAATACTCTTTTTTGACGATACTATCATTGAATAACGAAAACAAACTAACAGAAGATAATCTTAGGTTAACAGTAATAAACCTAAATCGACAAATTTCATCATAAGATTAACTCACACTAACGAAAGATAAACTTATTCAGTAAGAAAAACACTGCTGATAATATAAAAAGAATCCATACAGGAAAGAGGGATTTAGATGAAGATCTGGGGAGACAATCCCAAGGTGTTCGGTGTTTCTAATCATGTTAATAGTGTCGGCAAGATTGCCAGAAAAGACATTGTGGCATCAAAGACGGATGAATATAAAGTCTCAAGCCAAGCAAAGGATTTTCAAACCGTTATGAAAGCTTTATACAATATACCGGACATTCGTAAGGAAAAAGTTTACGAAATATCTAAAAAAATTGAATCAAATCAATACAAGGTTGATGCTAAGGATATTTCCGATAAAATCATTAAAATGCTTTCGTGAGACTAAACAAAAGAGAAGTAAAGCGGGATAGCAGAAAATAAATGTTATCCCGTTTTTGTTCGGATCCGATATATAAGATAAGAGAAATCACAAATACCGGGGGAAATATTAATGATTGATGTGATCTGGATAGACAACCTAATAAAAGTACTGAATTATGAAAACAGGCTATATGGTCAACTTTTTACTATTGCTGAGGGCAAAACAAACAGGATTATAAATAATGAAATTGAAGACTTGCAGGCAGCAGTTGGTAAAGAACAACGGCTTTTTAGTGAATTGAATAAGCTGAGGGATGCCAGAGAGCAAATTATAGGACAAATTAGTTTAAAAATAGGTAAAGCATCCAGTGAAGTTACTGTCAATGACATTATTAAAGAGCTTCCGGAAAATCAGGCAAAAAGGCTATCCGATGTTAGAGACAAACTGAAAGCAACAGTCGATAAGCTTAAGGTGAAAAACGATCTTAACCAAAAGCTTCTTCAAAATGCGCTTGATTATGTTGATTTTTCATTGAATCTTTTAACGGAACCCGCACCGCAAACGCCACAATATGGTCGTAAAGGGTACGAAGAGGGAAGAAAAGCCCGTGTGGTTTTTGATATAAAATCATAACAGCTTTTGGGCTCATGGAAGGGTTTGCAAGGAGCCTTCATCCGCAGCCCTAAAGGAATAGTGGTTCTTGGCTGTACTTTTTATAAATATTCATCAACATCGAGTTTCCGAGCAGGCTCCTAGGATATTTAAAAAAAAGCATGACCAACTGTCATACTTCATGTTTAATAATATAGCTATTATATGAAACGAAATAATATATCAAATGCTCGCAGCGCAATGTACGCAAACCGCACAAGCGCTCATTGATTAGAATTTAAGCTTGAATGATTTGTTGCTATCAACATTCTTTGAGGCGAAAATAGAAATTTCAATGATGTTGTACATAGCAGCAAAAGGGGAGGTGTTAATGTGGCGATAAACTTTATAGGTCTAAATACAGCAGTGTCCGGAATGATGAGTAACCAGAAATCACTGGAAGTAACCGGGCATAATGTTTCAAATCTCAGCACACAGGGTTACACCCGGCAGCAAGCTATACATGAAACCGCACAAACACGAAATATCGCCAACACCTGGGTTGAAATGGGCTCCTCTATCCAGGAAATAAGACAGATAAGACATACTTTTCTTGATAATATATACCGTAGCGAAGTAAACGGTCTCGGTTATTGGGAGGCTCGAGCTAACGGAGTTAAAGACCTTGAAGCAATCCTGGGAGAGCCTATACTGGACGGATTGCAAAGCACATTGAATGAGTTCTGGGATTCATGGCAGGAGCTTGCGAAAGCACCGGATAGTCTTACGGTAAGAGCCTTAGTTAGGCAGAGGGGCGAATCCCTTGTCTACCATTTAAACCACATGGGATCACAGATAAACAAGCTTCAGGATGACATAAACACCGAAATAATAAAAAGAGTTGATGAAGTAAACAGCATAACAAAAGAAATCGCAAAGCTTAATGTAACCATTGCCTCCGCAGTGGCTTCCGGCAACCGGGCAAATGATTATTATGACACAAGAAACTTTTTGGTTGATCGCTTGTCAAAGATGGTTCATGCCGAGATAAGAGAGCATCCGAGTGGTCATATGGATGTTATAGTAGGCGGCTATTATCTTGTCAGTAAGACCAGTCAAACCAATATAGTTACTTCACAGAATGCGGCTCTGTCTCATTTTGTTGTGCCAAAGGTAGAAGGTCTCGATGTGGAGATAAATGTTGGTGAGGGCTCAATTAAGGGTCTTATGGAGGCAAGAGGAAAAGTAAGCGGAGCCAAGGGCAGCTTTGACAACGGTACGCCCAACACAACCGCTGATGTTACATTCGCAGTGGATTTATCAAACACAGATCCGGCGTATCTTAATAATATTAAGGCAAATGCGCAGAGCTACATAAAAGAATTGAAGCACAATGGTCTAAACTACAATCTGCGCCTCATTTCCTATGATGGTACAGGTGTCTTATCAAATGATAATTTCAAAATAGATGAAACGGGCTTTTTAAATGCTTTAAATGGTTTATCCGAAACCACCACAGGGAATGCGGATTTTGGTCTGCTTGTTGATGAGCTTGCCGCAACGTCGCCGTTTCATGAATCAGCCAACAGATATGTTTTTGTATACAGCCAGGAAAGCATTAACGGGGATGGAACGGTTACCTCAAATAATGATATAAACGAATATATTGCAAAGCTGAAAGGCAGCGATATAAAGGTTTCGGTTGTTACCGATCCATCACAATTCGAGGATGGTGATCCCCTTGAGTATGGATGGGATGCCATTACCAACGCTACCGGTGGTTCACTGTATGACATCACGACTCCTCCTGCTGATTTTGCAGGGCTTATGACAGAGGCAGCAGCGGACACGGCAGCGGATGTGAATAAGGTTATCGCCACAGTTGACGAGTCCTTGGACATTATTTCCTCTGTTAAAAAAATGCTTAATGCCGTTGTTAGCATTGTTGCAAGAGAGGTAAACCGTTTGCAGTATTCCGGGAAAACCCTGACAGGACAAGACGGCGGACCGTTCTTCACACCAATTGAAGCAAGTCTTCCAATGGAGATGGGAAATATTCAGGTTTCAACATCGGCAAAGGATCTGAATAATATTGTCGCATCACTTACAGACGCCAATGGCGACAATGGGATCGCCCTTAAAGTGGCTCATCTTAGAAACGAAAACCTTATGGTAGGTTATGTACAGGTTCTCAGTGTGGATGATTATTACCAGAATATAATACTGCGTGTCGGAAATATGGGGCATGATGCTGAGCAAATAGCTAAAAACCAGCTAACGCTTGTTAATGCTGCTGATAATGACAGGCAGGGTATTATGGGGGTTTCCCTTGATGAAGAAATGAGTAATATGATTAAGTTTAAATATGCATACAACGCCGCTACAAAAACAATTAGCGTTATAAATGAGATGCTGGACACATTAATACATCGCACAGGTATTTCGTAAAATAGTACAAAGGGATGCCCGTTTGTTGGAAACAGGAGGAGTGTAACGCATGAACAATACCACATTTTTAGGCTTTGATATAGCTACAAGAGGTTTATATGCAGCCCAGCGGGGACTTACCAATGTAAATCATAATATTGATAACATTAATACACCGGGATATTCGCGCCAGGCATTAACCCAGCAGGCATCAAGACCTATGCTAATGACAGACGGAACGGGAATGCTTGGAACAGGTACGGATGTCACGGGTGTAATAAGAGTAAGGGATGAATATCTTGACACGAAATACCGCAGTGAATCCCAATACCTTGGAGAGTGGGGCGTTAAAGACACATTGCTTGAGGAAATGCAATCAATGTATAACGAGCCGTCAGACAGCGGGTTTAATAAGGTGTTGAATGATTTTTATGATAACCTCCAACAGCTTTCCGTTGATCCATCAAGTCTGTCAACTCGCGCTGCAGTAAAAGAAAAAGCAATTATGGTAGCAAAATACTTTAACAGCGTGGCAGCGCATTTCGAATACCTGCAAAATGACGTAAATAACATTATTTACGCCAAGGTGCAGGAAATAAACTCATTATCTGATCAGATAGCAAAGCTTAACCAGCAAATATACAATTACGAGGTTACCGGCAATGTAGCCAATGATCTCAGAGATCAGCGAGGATATCTCGTTGATAAATTATCGGGGCTCATTAACATACAGGCATATGAAGTGGTGGCTGGAAAACTCCCTAATGGTCGTGACGATACGCGTTTTGTGGTTACAATAAGCGGAAAAGCGATTGTCGATCATACCATGGTTTCCCATATTACAACAGCACAACGTGAAACGAAGCTTAATTACGAGGATATTGAAAACCTGTATGATGTGGGATGGGCGGATGGTAATAAGCTGACGATAAGGTCGGGAGAGCTTAAAGGATATATGGAGATCAGGGACGGCAATGACGAACTTAACGGAAGCCCTGATTACAGAGGCATTCCGTTTTATCAGAGAAAAATGAATGAGTTTGTCAGGGTTTTTGCGAGAACCTTTAATGAAGGTGTCATTGATATTGACGGCGATGGTGCTCTTGATAAAGTGAACGGTCATGTGGACGGGTACAAGCTGAATTCGGTGGCGGGTGATCCGGCAGCAGGTATACGCTTTTTCACGATGAAGGATGAAAATGAAAATCTCGTTGACAGTGCAACCTTTATGCAGGGAGCGGGTTTGGTTATAGATGATCCTCTGACAACGGACAAAAATGAATATTTAGATGCAATGTACAGCCACATCACGGCGAAGAACTTCTCCATAAGCAAGGAAATAGATGAAGATCCGACCAATAATATTGCCACATCAGGAAGCCCGGAACAGTTGGGAAACATTGAAAACCTGCGGTCTATACTTGGCTTGCGTCACAATAAATATATGTTTATGGAAGGCGGCCCGGAGGATTATATAGAAACAATTATATCAACAATGGGTGTTGACGCACAGCAGGCAGCCACCAACTTAGGCAGCCAAAATATAATGACAAAGCAAATTGACAACAGAAGGCAATCTATTTCCGGGGTGTCGATTGACGAGGAAATGGGCAATCTCGTTCGCTATCAACATGCTTACGGAGCAGCGGCTAAAATGATTCAAACCTATGCCGAAATATTGGATATATTGGTAAACAGGCTTGGATTGTGATTTGTATATGCTATAAAAATAACGAAAGAAATTGCTTAGACCCGTTTTTTGCGAAGCAAAATAACGTTTCAGCACACCATTTCAACGAGGTGGGAGTAAAGGATTTTGCTTGCAAAATTCAGCTAGGAGTGCGCTCGGAAAAATGGACGAAAAGATGCGTTCGTGACTTTTCGAGTGGACTCCAAGGAACAGTCCGTAATTTTTTGACTCGCCGGATGTTATGAATAGGTACCCGCCACGAAGTTTTTTCAACCAAATGGTTGAAAATTTAGAATAGTTTATTTTCAGAATGGAGTGACATTATGCGCATTACGAACAATATGTTAATCAATAACATGTTATCAAACCTTAATACAAACCTGGACAGAATGAGCCGGTATCAAACCCAGCTTGCGACCGGTAAAAAAATTAGTCTCCCATCGGATGATCCTATAGTTGCATCAAGAGCGTTGAAGCTACGCACGGATGTGGCAGAAATAAAGCAGTTCCAAAGAAATGTGGATGACGCAGTTTCCTGGATGGAAATTACCGAAACAACTCTTGCCCAAATGGGCGATGTTATGCACCGGGTGCGGGAGCTTACAGTCCAATCCTCTAACGGCACAACAACACCCGAGGATCTGGATAAAGCTAAACAGGAAGTTGAACAGTTGAAAGTTCAAATGACTCATATGGCTAACACAACTTACGCAGGCAGGTATATTTTTTCGGGATTTAAGACGGACAAGCCTTTAATGGACGATGACGGGGTTTTTCAGATTGATATTGCCAACAGCGAGCAGATCAAGTTTGAAATTGGAATAGGTGATGATATTCATGTGAATGTAACCGGAAGTGATTTATTTAACAATAATGCAGATGCAGTAGCCACCGATAAAAGCAGCTTCATACAAACCTTTGACGACCTAATCGCAGCCATGAGCGCAGGGGATCATACCGCTGTAGGCAACACATTGGCACAAATTGATGCAGATATAAACAATATTCTGCGTGTCCGATCGGGAGTGGGCGCCAGAATGAACAGGCTTGAGCTAACAGCCAACAGGCTTGGGGACGACTCCATAAACTTCACAAAGCTAATGAGTAAGAATGAGGATGTGGATATGGCCGAAGCGATTATGAGCTTTTTAAATGAGGGGAATGTATACAAAGCTTCCCTGTCAGCCGGTGCCAAGGTAATTCAACCAAGTCTTGTGGATTTTTTGGGATAATGTAGCAGGAGAGACACGAAAAAGCACGCTTACATCACTATGACTGTTTTTTCACTTCTCTTGCATCTAACGGAACAAAAAATCTACACACTAAATTTTCGGAGAGTATTCCTGCTAAAGCATAAAGATTTATTAAAATACCCCTAAGCTCCCTGCCTCAGAGCGTATTTTTAGCCCTATGGGCTAAGAATGCTTGCGCTGTAGCGACTTTAAAGTTTGTTGATTTAATAATTGTCATAAATAAAGAATAGAAATTTTTTACGGAGGAATTGCCATGCAGCTTCAAACAAAACTTTTTGGAAAAATTGATATTGATACAAAGGACATTATAATTTTCCCTTCCGGGCTACCGGGCTTTGAGGATGTTAAAAGATTTACTTTATTGGGTAAACAGGAAGCAGATGCCCCTTTCTTCTGGCTTCAGGGAATAGATGATCCAAACCTTGCTTTTGTCGTAACGGATCCCTTCTCCATCCACAAGGATTATTTCGTGGATGTGGATGATGAGGATATTTCAGAGCTTGGAATTAAAAACACCGAGCGGGTTTTAACACTATCTATTGTTACAATTCCGGAAAATATAAAGGATATTACTGTAAATCTTAAAGCACCGCTGTTAATAAATATGCAAAATAATATAGGAAAACAAATAATTATGAAAGAAGAAAAATTTCCTGTGAAATACTATATATGTTGAAAGTAGAAATTCAATATGTTAATACTTGTTTACACGTTCGTGCTATATTGTTTGGCAAAGCGAAAGGAAAATGGATAACAAATATTCTCGAATTTTACGAGACTCTATTTTAAATAAAGTATATAATAGATGAGTGGATAAGGTGCATTACGGCATTTCATGTTTTAGCCAAAAGCGTCAGTATGAAAGCTTGAACGCCGGAATTAACAACGAAAAAGAGAATTATAAAAGGAGAAAAACTCATGCTGGTATTATCCCGGAAAAAAGGCCAATCCATTATGATAGGTCAAAACATAGAAATTTCCATAATTGATGTCCAGGGAGATCAGGTTCGGCTTGGCATCAATGCCCCCAGAGAGGTTGCTATTCACAGAAAAGAAGTTTTCGAAGAGATTGTCTCTGAAAACAGGCATGCAGCCGCAAACCCAATTGATCCCGCAGCAATTAAAGCCATAAGGCTTAACAACAACAAGGATGACAACAAGTAAAATACCTACCATTAGGTGAACTTTCAACCATATTGGCTGAAAATATGTAAAGAGTAGGATTCAAAATGTATATAGCTTACGATATGCTTAATACTTTATATAAAAAAAGAGTAAAAGAAATTGAAATAGATATCTTAGATGCTGAAAGTAAGAAAGATTTTAAGCAAGTAGCCGAGCTTCAGGTAGAAAAAGCAAAGTGGACAAGAAGACTTAAGGAATGCTAGGAGGTAAGATATGGCTGATAAGATGGAAGAAAAATTATTTAAGAAAACTGAGGGGACCTTATATAATTATAAGAATTTAGAAATTAAGATAATGAATTTAAATATTGATATAGAGACTCTTAGAAGAAATTATCAAGGAGTTTCATCTATACGATATGAAGAGAAGACTCAATCAACTAATAAGTTTAACTCATCTGTAGAGAATGAAGTTGTAAATAGAGAAAAACTAATTAAAAAGTTAGAAAATGAGAGAGATTGCAATGTGAATTTGAAAAGAAAAATAGATAATGCTTTGAAGACTTTACCAGAAGAAGAATTTAAATTAGTTGATCTTAGATATTTTAAAGGAAAACAGACAAGATCGGAAGAGCACACGTCTGAACTCCAGTCACTTAGGCATCTCGTATGCC
>ENA-UOOK01003640-UOOK01003640.1-fermentation-metagenome-genome-assembly--contig:-NODE-3640-length-17339-cov-10.242479_pt1 | contig 17339 bp, 16 predicted proteins | sample MGYA00245777_ERZ724023 | MGnify/ENA primary metagenome ERZ724023 (study PRJEB28704, sample SAMN03018312) | fermentation metagenome | biome: anthropogenic terrestrial biome; feature: soil...
ACTATTCTCAAGATGGCTGATGGTCAACACTATGAGGATCATCATGCTGTTATGATCCTTAACAGGTGTCATTGGTGGGGTGATGGGGCAACCATGTTCGTCGTCTCCGATATGACACTTGATGGTAATCGAGCTGGGCAAGCCGAGTGGTATTATGATGGTGCGGGGCTAATCCTCACCGGTAGTATAGCCAGCAATTTCCGATTTCAACGTCTCTGGATCAAGGATAGTTTCGGGTATGGTATATATTGTGGGAATAACGGCAGCGGCCCAGTCGCTGGGTTAGTTTTTAATGATATCCGCGCCACAAACTGTTACAAATCAGCAATAATGACTGATACAGTATGTGGGCTACTCATAAACAATTGTCTGATTGAAGATAGCAATGCTGGTATTGAATGTGTCGGCAATCAGCCCGACTACTTGACCAGGGCTAGAGACTCAATAGTTATTTCAGATGTTATTTGCCATCGTGCCGGTATCACGTTGTGGACTGTCAATGATGTGACTATGAATAGCGTCTATATGGACTGCACTGGTGCTCCTCTTCAGTATGGACTCTTGATCCACAGTGCAATTCGAGTCATGATTAGCGCTAGTAAATTTATAAACAACACTGATCAAAAGTACTCGACATTCATTGACGCCAATACATACATGGAGGATGGTCCGTGCCAAGTATTTTTCAACAACTGCAACTTTGAGGGATCATACGCATTTAGGATTCTTGGAGAAGCAGAGGTTATAATGCACGGTGGCCAAATTCAGGGACAGCGATCATGTGTTTATATGATTGGCGAATACCTGGCCCCGGTAGAATGCACTCTCCGTATGTACGGCACTGAATTGCTCGCGTTGAAGCCAATAGGCTCCGATCCGGAACCCACATTCCTCCTGGACATTGCAGCGGGCGGTTTCGCCATTCCTCGATCTGGACATATACCTTTTTGTTTAGCTCGCTGATCGTGCCTGGAGATACCTTTGCGCCCCATAACGCTTCGGTCACGTCCTCTATTCGACGGACCGATACACCGGCCAGGTACATTTCGATCAAAGCTTCCTCCACCGAACTTTCTCTTCGTTGGTAACGCTCGATGATGGCCGTTTCAAAAGCAACGCCTTTCAGTTTTGGCATTTTCAGCTTCACATCCCCGGAACTGGTCAGCAATTTTCGCTCATAATGGCTTGAACGGTAGCCTTGCCGGTTCTCTGTGCGCTCATACTTCGCCGCGTTGGTCAGTGCCTTGGCTTCCTCATCCAGCAGACCGTTCAGCGTTTCCTCGACACTGTTGCGTACCAGCTCTTTTAATTCGCTCTTTATGGCGCTTTCGTTTAGGTGTATAATCTTTTCGTCGGACATGGTTCGCAGCCTCCCTTGGTGAATGTTGTGTGATGACTCTATTTTACCAAACAGCTGCGGTCTTGTCCGCTTTTTTATGGGCCGTTATTGAATTTGCGAAACTATTATACCTTATTTGTTCTCAAATAGTCTTGTACACTGTGAAAGTGGAAGGTTGTATTGAGTTTCACAATCGCAATCCTAAAAGCATGCCGATGACAGATTAGTCATCGGCATGCTTAAGTTACCAGTGGAATTTTATCTGCTGTCTACTGCCTGAAACAGTTTGCCTAATTTCTGTGGGGCTTGATATATTCTAATACTTCTCCAATTTGACAATCAAGCACAAAACAGACACGTGCGAGAACATCCATGTCCAAACGCTCGATCTTTCCCTTGTACAGTCTATCTGCAACCTCAAACCGGACTCCAGCAAGTGTTGCAAGTTTATTCCGTGTGATCCCTTTTTCATCCATTATTCTGTCAAAATGTAAATCAATTCTACCGTAATTTTTCATTATATGAACCGAATTCGGACCTATCAGTGAAACCACCCCTCAGTTATTCTATTTTTATAATTTACTCTTGACAATATCCATATTTGTAGTTACTATATATATAGTAACTACAAATATGGATATTGAGGGATAAAAGAGGATCCTCAAGTGTACTTACCTTAAATTTGTAGCGGTTCATTGGTAAACCATTATTCTTTTGCTGGTCAAGTCGTCTTGCCAATTCAATACATACTCGTACTGCCAAGATGCGCAGCAAACTGGCAGTGTCGTAAATAGCAATAGAGGTGACATTCCAGCAAACTGGAATAAATTAAAGGTGGTGGTCTCAGTCTCAAATGTAAGCGAAACAAATCTTTTCCAACACAAGTTACTGGTTTCTGTGCAAAGCAAATATGATAATTTGGGAGGCTTTATTGTAATGAAAAAGTCTAGGTTTATTGGCCTAATCTTAGCAGTATTATTAATTGGAAATACTCTGGGATGTTCATCTAAATCTGCAACATCAAATGAAAGTTCTAAAACAAACAGCAGTGAAGTCGTTTCATCGGAAGCCGCGTCTTCGAAAGCGCCAACGATCACAAAGGTTGGCTCACCAAATGGAACGCATTTTGAAATGTGGGATTTTGTTGATATACATTCACAGTTTTACGCTGAAATGGTTAAAGAATGGAACAAAAAAAATCCAGACAAACAAATCAATATTACTTTTACAACATATCCCTACCAAGATATGCATAATAAATTGAAAATGGCTATTCAAGCGGGAACTGGTGCTCCTGACATGTGTGATATTGAAATCTCGCAATTTCCAACTTTTCTTGGTCAGGAAGAAGACGATGTACCATTCCAAGAGATGGACAATGCTGTAGCCCCATATAAAACTAACATTGTACCTGCCCGTTTAAAGATTTACCAAAAAGGCGGAAAGCAGTATGGTATACCGACTCATGTCGGTGCGACCGTAATGTATTACAATACAGAAATTATGAAAAAGTACGGTTTGGACTACAAAAAAATTAAAACCTGGGACGATTTTACGGAAGCCGGCAATAAGGTTAAAAGCGCTTCGGGAGGCAAGCAAGCTTTCACCTCTGTTGACACCAGCGGAGCAGATTGGCTTTGGATTAGTATGGCTGAAAATAAAACTGATTGGACAGACGCTTCTGGTAAAAAAGCAAATATTAAAATCAAAGCCATTAAAGACATGCTGAAAATGCAGAAAAATTGGAAAGACTCTGGAATCGCTATAGACTCGCCTGGCGGACAACTTGACACCGAAGAGGGCTACGCGGCTGTCGGCGACGGTAAAGTAGTTGCTTTTCCAAAAGCGCTGTGGTACATGTCACGTTTCCTCAACTATCTTCCTGATCAGTCTGGAAAATGGGCTATAGCGCCATTACCAGTTTACAAAGAAGGTCAGCCCCGGTCCGTCGGCATCGGTGGAACCGGAACAATTGTTATGAAATCATCTAAAAATGCCGATCTCGCGGCTCAGTGGCTTACATGGGCAAAGCTCTCAAAAGAAGGGACTACGCAAATATGGAAAATCCTTGGATTTGATCCCGCAAATATGTCTTTGTGGACTGATCCATCTATTACAAAAGATACCTCAAATAAATATCTCAAATACTTTGTAACAAATCCGTTTGATGTATTGAATAAAACAAAAAACGAAATCGGCATGATCAAATCCACTACCATTTCTCCGACTATAAATGAACAATTCACCACAAACGTTTTGCCGGGAATCTTCGATAACGGCGAATCAATCGACGAAGCGCTACAAAATGCCCAAGAAGCAATTGAGCAGGAGGAATCCTGATAAATTTTCCAGTATAAAGAGATTGGTTTCCAGATGAGACCTGTCTCTTTTGTGCTTTTTCATTCCTTTCGAAAGGAAAGCGTTGCTCCTATGAAAACAAAATTTTTCTATTCACAGAAAGTTGCTCCCTACTTATTTGTCCTTCCATTTGTACTAAGCTTTCTTATCTTTTGGATTTATCCATTCGCAAGCACAGTTTACATGAGCTTTCACAATATTACTACTACCAGCAGCCGTTTTGTGGGAATACAGAATTACCAAAAGCTGTTAACTGACAAAGTTTTTCAAAAGGCTATGTTCAATAGTTTTCGATATATGATATGGACACTTGTTATCCTAATTCCATTGCCGATGCTATTTGCGGTACTAATTAATAACAGGCTTACAAAAGCAAAAGGGTTTTTTAAGTCAGTAATGTATCTGCCAGCGTTAACCAGCGTTGTGGTAGCAGGTATTATTTTCCGGCTTCTGTTCTCTGAAAATCCAGTCTCTGGAATGAACCAATTTATAAGTCTTTTCGGTGCAGGACCATATAAATGGTTGAAATATGATGCTACAGGTCTTGTTGCTCTTCTAATCCTTGCGAGCTGGCGTTGGATGGGAGTTAACATGCTGTATTTCATGGCCGGATTAAACGCTATCGATACATCCCTCTATGAGTCTGCAAGTATTGACGGTGCAAACGGCTGGCAGAAATTTCGCTATATTTCACTGCCTTTACTTAAACCGACAACGATCTATGTTCTTACCATCAGCATTTATGCCGGGCTGGCGATGTTCATGGAAAGCTATATGTTATGGGCAGGCAATAATTCGCCTAAAAATATCGGACTTACAATCGTCGGCTATCTATACCGCCGCGGCATTGAGCAAGGCAAGTTCGGGTATGCGTCCGCTGTCGGGTTGATTTTGTTAATCATCGCACTTATCGTCAACTTTATTCAACTTATAATCAGTGGAACATTCAAAAAAGAGGTGAAACAGTAATATGGTTACTTTAGAAAATGCAGCTAATTTTCAATCAGAGAAAAATATCCGCAGAACTCCAAGCCATACTGTATTGTCAGTAGTTTTTACCCTCATTTTTACTTTACAGGCCGTATTGACACTCGGACCGTTAATTGCAGCTCTATTTTCGTCGTTCCGCCCAGGCCGTTTGCTGATGCGGTATGGACTGAGCTTCACTGTCTCTTTAAAAGATGCTGGTCTGAAAAATTATATTGAGCTGTTTACAGGAAACAACCAATATTTTCGCTGGTTCTGGAATAGTTTTATTCTAACAGCTATTACCGTTGTTCTTACACTGTTTATCTGTTATTTTGTTGCATATGGGCTAAGCATGTATCAGTTCCGTGGAGGGAACCTGCTGTTTTTCCTTGTGCTTGCGACAATGATGGTCCCATTTGAAATTTTGATGCTTCCTCTGTACAGGGAAATCATTGGAATGAAACTAATCAATACCAGAGCCGGTGTAGTCCTTCCAACTATTTGCGGTTCCTCTACAATATTTTTCTTTCGCCAATACTTAATTGGATTACCAAAAGATTTATTGGATGCTGGCCGTATTGACGGTTGCACCGAGTTTGGAATTTCGGTGCGCATCATAATGCCGATCGCTAAACCGGCATTTGCTTCCATGGCTATTCTATGTACAATGGGTTCATGGAATAATGTGCTATGGCCAATGCTCGTTTTCCGCGATGCGAAAAAATTTACACTTCCAATTGGACTTAACAGCCTTCTTACCCCATACGGAAATAACTACGACCTTCTGATTGCAGGATCTATGTTTTCCATTTTACCACTGTTTATCGTCTTTTTATGTTTTCAGCGCTATCTTATCGGAGGCATAACTGCCGGGGCCCTCAAAGGCTAACACTGTTTTTAACAATAGTTTATTAGGAGGAAAAGTATTCAATGAAAACTGCTAAAATACAAATCGTGAAAGACTTCGAAATTTCTCAAACAGATAACCGTTTATTTAGTTCGTTTTTGGAACACCTTGGGAGGGCCATTTATGGTGGTATCTATGAGCCCGGCCATCCGCAGGCTGATGAAGAGGGCCTCCGTAAAGACGTTATAAAGCTAGTCCGCGAGCTTAATGTCGACTATGTCCGTTATCCGGGTGGGAATTTTGTCTCCGGTTACGACTGGAAAGACGGCATTGGCCCGAAAGCGGACCGCCCCAGGCGCCTGGACCTTGCTTGGAAAACCGTCGAAAGCAATCAGTTCGGAATCGATGAATTCTATGACTGGAGCAAAAAAGCGGGAACGAAAATCATGTGTGCCGTCAATATGGGGACGGGGACGCCCAAAGAGGCCGGACAGCTTTTGGAATACTGCAATTTTCCGGGCGGAACTTACTGGAGCGACCTGCGGGCGAAGAACGGCCATAAAGACCCGATGGGTATCAAGCTGTGGTGCGTTGGGAACGAGATGGACGGCAGCTGGCAAATCTGCCATCTGGATGCGGCCGAATACGGCAAAAAGGCGCGGGAAACCGCTAAAATAATGAAATGGATTGACCCGTCTGTCCAGCTGGTTGTCTGCGGAAGCTCCGGCCCGGCGCAAAAGACATTTCCCGAATGGGACCGGAAAGTCATGGAATATACCTATGATACCGCCGATTATCTTTCGATTCACAAGTATTATGAAAACGACGGGAACGACCTCGACTTTCTCGCTTCGTTCGTCGATATGGACCGTTTCATCCGCGTTCTGGAAGGGACCGCGGACTATGTGAAAGCGCTGAAGCGCGGAAAAAAAGATTTCTTTTTCTCGTTCGACGAATGGAATGTCTGGTACCAGAGTCAAGACCAACCGCATGGCTGGATGGAGGCCCCCGCGATCCTTGAAGATAACTATTCGCTTCTGGATGCGCTCGTGTTCGCTGGCCTTGGCATGACGCTGCTCAACCATGCGGACCGTGTGAAAATTGCCTGCCTCGCGCAGCTTGTGAATGTCATTGCCCCCATTTGTACAAAAAAGGGCGGCCCGGCCATCAGGCAGACCATCTTTTATCCGTTTTATTTTCTTTCCAAATATGGTCGCGGAATTGTGCTTCATCCAGTCGTGCAGATACCAAAGACAGAGACAAAATATGGGGAAACGCCTTTGCTTTACACCAGCACAGTCCATGGCCACGATGATTCAGTGACAATTTTTGCTCTGAATATCAGCAAAGAGGATTTAATGGTTGATATTGACCTTGCATCATTTGGCCGGCTTTCTATGACAGAACACATTTGCCTGAATGGCAACGACTTAAATGCCAAGAATACCTTTGAGCATCCAGATTGCGTTTCTCCACGCGAAATCACCCCAGTGAGGGGAGAATTTAGTAAATGTAGCATCCTTTTACCAAAACAGTCATGGAATGTGCTTCGATTCAAAATTGCTTCTTAAAATCCTCTATAGAGGGGTGGAAACTTCAACGACCTAATCCTAATCATTTGATTACAAGTTAATCCATCTTACCCTAATCTTACCCTAAATAATGCTTACTACCAATATTTTTATGGTGGTAGGCATCATTTTATTAAGTCGTTGAAAGTACTTTTATTGCCGATTCTAAGCTGTTATTGTTTCAGTTCACTGATTTCGACGAATTCTTCCGCCCTCGCACACGATAGCGTACAATAAAGGTCTACTAATAAAAATCAAGTAGGAAAAACAAAGGGTACAATAAGTTACGCAAATTGAAAAGAGCATAAAAGAAGACAAGGTTTGCAGGTCGCTGGTAGAATGAAGTTGCGAGACAAGCATTTTGAAAGAAGACAGCAAACCATTTCTGAGAAAATTGTGGAGCAATGAACCACAACGTTAAAATGAGTGTGGAAAGATGGACGTGCCCGGTATGTGGTACAATCCTTGACCGTGACCTAAATGCTGCAATTAACATTAAGCGGAAAGGATTAGCTACACTACACACGTCATCTTCTTAAGCAGGTCAGAATCTGATAGGTACCGTGGCAACTTCGGTTCCCCGCCGTAAGGCAAAATGACTTTGGTAATTAGCGTGTAAGACTGATATATCCCTGATATTTAAGCAATGCTGTAACTAAGCAAATTTTGACGGTGAGGCAGATTATATTCAGCTTGGGATTTAATACTCAAAATAGTATTTATAATCGTTTTCTGGGTCCTGCTGTTGCCAATCCATCTGACTTCAGTCAGTGGTAGTTGAAAAATTCTAACTTTGCTTCTCTTAATATAATCTTTAAAACATTACAGTTGGAAACTTCTACACATTATTTGACAGAATAGCCTGACTAACAGTATAATATGAATATCAAAACTGTGGAGGTGAAAAAATGCTAGTTGCAGATCGTATCAAAAAGCTGCGAAAAAAAAATAAAATTTCCCAAAAAGAACTGGCAGCACTTTTAGGTGTTTCGCGCTCCAGTGTCAACGGTTGGGAACTTGGGATTAATATGCCCAGCACACAGTACATAATTAAAATGGCATGTTTATGGCATGTGAGCACTGATTACCTCCTTGGTATTGAAAAGAACAAAACATTGTCATTATCCGGTCTAAATCAAAGCGACCGAAAGCTGATTTATTCTTTTTATAGAGAAATTACAAAGAATAAAAATTAAAAGATAAAATGTTCTAATTCTTACTTAATGATTTCTTCCTTAAAGACGAGATTTATTCCTACAAAATAGTCGGGTAACCAATTTGTCATCCGACTTTTCTTTTTTATTTAAGCAACGATAATTTCACCATATCTTTTGTAGTCTTGCAAGTATTACGGCTAAGAACCTGTCAGTTGAGCTGTAGACTGGTTTAGGCTTTTTAGTTGAAGCTATAGGTTCTCAAAGACCTATAGTTAAAAGTTAGGAAATCTCTGATTTAATCCGCTCTGCCCATGAGAGAAGGACTCTGGTAAAATAGAAGTATCAAGACACAGGTGGTGCGGAGAAATGAAAAAGCAACAAACTTTTACAGTTATTGAATATAGTATAAACTATGGAAGAAAATACTCGACGGAAAGAATTTCTGAAAACCATGGACAAGATTATCCTGTGAGAAGAGTGGGTTGGTATCATTACGCCGTATTACCCAAGTGGCAAGCTCGGTCGTCCGCCCACAGGCATCGAACGGATGCTGCGGATATGTCTCCTGCAGATCGCGTCCACATGACTGATAAAAAATAATATAAAAAATATGCTCCGCTACAAGCTCGGTATGCTCTCGTCCTTGATCTTAAACTATTTGTTAATAAAAAGAGCAGATGACCAATCTGTCATCTGCGAATGTTCTTATTCGTTCACATTAAACTTACCATATCCTGATTGCATATCCTGATTGTTATAAAGAACGGTTTTGATATATAGACAGCTTCAAGCAAAAAAATTACTATTTTACGCTTGAGGCTGTCCAATTGTACCTCCATGCACGAGTTTAAAAACTTGCTTATTATTAATAGACCTATTTTTTATCCGTTTTTCGGTTAATTTTATATTGTATCTCATCTGTTCTAACAGATACTATTTGGCTACCACAACTGAAGCTGTGCAAGCCTTGGAAGGTAAATTGCTCTGCTTAAATGGGCGAAATATTCTACTCTCAGGGATTTCAATATTTCATTTTTGATAACATCTCACACGCAGTTCTGCTCCCGCTTCGTGCGCAATCTTCCGGCATACTTCTATGTCCGCTTCGGGTAGGATGTCCACAACAGTAAACACTACCCTTGGCACTTGTCTTGCACACAGACGAGCAAAATCCATCAGCCCACTGAAAGCTGCTTCCCCATATATAGGGCGGCAGAGTTTATTATATTCGCGAGAATTTTTAGCGTTCAAACTAATGGAAACTGTATCGATAAGGCCATGCAGCCTCGGGGTAATGTCTTTCTGATAAGCGAGATTTGCGAGACCGTTTGTGTTGAGGCGGATCGGGATTTTGGAACTTTCGCGCACATGGCGCGCCGATTTGAGCAATACATCAAGTGCAAGCGTGGGTTCTCCAAAGCCACAGTATACAAGTTCTTCATAATCTTGTAGGTTAAGACCGTCAAGGCTGTGGTTCACCATTTCTGCGGTAGGGTCCCCTTTCAGGCGGAGGTTGTAGCCGGCTATCCCCTGTTTTCCGTGCCGCAGACAGAATGTGCAGTCATTATTGCACTGGTTGGTAAGGTTCAGGTACAGTTTATTGGCTATGCTATAGCAAATAGTCATTATTACACGGATTCCTCCCGTTCTTTTCTGTTTTCTATATCGTAGCACATCTTTTTGAAGTATTGCAAGCGATATAATATAAAAAAGACAGGCTTTAGTATGCCACTAAAGCGCTGTCTGAGTCCTTACCTCAGATAGTGCTTCCCAAACAAACACCCCCTATGTATGAACTATTGCAGCCGTGATTTCAAACAATTAGTGTTTCCAAAGTATATTTGAATCCAAAATCCATTCCATTTCAATTCTCAAATTGCGAAGTATAAAATTACGAAAGCCCAAGCGCATTCAAGCAATGCCAAACCCTGGCACAAGGAAACCCGGTACCTGTTCAGTCATTCCGCTGCAGCGTCTTGACAGTCCCGGGGAGAAAAAGGTATGATAGTTTAAAAATGAAGTTGAGGCGTTTACAATGCCTATTTCCAAAATGCAGCTTAGAAGCCTGCTCTGGTCCGGCGCTACTTTCAGAAAGGGGGAAACTTATCAAAAAAAAGGCCGGGTCGCAATTGTGTCAGACAACATGGGAGAAGGAAATACTCATGAGATTCATGCGCTGGTGACAGGCGACCGGGGGTTGCAGTACCACACTTTCGTCCGGATGGATGCAAATGATCAAAAGGTGTTGAAATGCAAATGCAGCTGCCCTGCATTCGAGACATACCCCGGACCTTGCAAACATATAGTGGCTACGATTCTGGAGGCAATAAAGGCGTCTACTGCCCAGCAGCTTTCTCTGACGTCTCCGTCTTTCATCTCGACTGAAAAGCACAAGCCAGGATCTGCTGATCACACGGATCCGCAGGCAAAGTGGCTGATGCGGCGTTACGCACAACGATCGGCAACACAGGCGTTAGCAGGTTCTAATGAAGAACCGGCTATTTTGGAGCCGACACTGACGGTTGACAGATTGGGACCCAAGTTAAGTCTTCGTATTGGAGTGAAACGGCTCTACATCGTTAAAAGCATAAGAAAATTTATGAATTATCTTCAGACTGGCGCGGAAGTTAAATACGGCAGTCAATTTACTTTTAAACATGTCCTGGGCAATTTTTCTGAAAGTTCGCGGCCACTGGCACGTTTTATTCTAGAGCAAAATCACGAGCCCTTTGAGAATTCTTATTACAGCTATTCAAATTACAATTCTGAAAGATATTTAAGGCTTTCTCCTTATATGCTGGATGAATTTATGAAGTTTTCCGCCGGCGGAAAACTCTTAATCGCACAAAACAACAAGTCACTGCGCGTATCTGTTCGACGGGAAAACCCGCAGCTTTCTGTGGATATTCAGAAAGGGAAGCAGTCCGATTATAAATTGAAACTGATCCCTGGCATTAAGCTGCTGTTCGGTATGGATGGGTTATACATTCTTTATAAAGGCATATTCTATTGTAGTGATCAGGCTTACAAAAACGCTTGCTCCGATTTTTTAAAGACCTTATACTTAAATCCAAACAATTTGACTGTTGGTAAAGATAGCATGAAAGCTCTGGTCTCCACTGTACTCAATGAAATCAGTCCATTTATTACTGTCCATTCTGACGAGGATCTTGCTGTTTTCAAGCCCCTTCCTTTAGTGACAAAAATCTATCTGGACATGCCACAACCGAATATGGTTACCGCAATGATGAAGTTCTGCTATGGGAAGGAAGAACATAATGCATTCAGGCCTAAGAAAGTAACTGAATCGTTAGACTTGAAAGGCGAACTTTTCGCAGAAAGCATACTTAAAAAGTACTTCCAGCAACAGGAAGTTCGGGGTGGAATTTTAGAAATTAATTCAGACGAGGGCGCTATCTACCGACTGGTTTCAAATGGTGTTTCGGAGTTATCATCCTTCGCGGAAGTTTATGCCACTGATTCTTTTAGAAAAATAAAGGTACACTCTCCCATGACAGCCAATATTGGCATCCGGATGAAATCCGATTTGCTTGAAGTAGATTTTTCGCTTGGCAGTCTGAATCGCTCTGAAATGCTTGAGGTTCTCCGGTCTTACCAAAAGAATAGAAAGTATCACCGTCTTAGAGATGGCTCCTTCCTCGACCTTGAAAATGATTCCCTCGGAGAACTGTCTGAGCTGATCGATGGTCTCAACTTAAGCAGCAGGGAAATCGAGAGCGGAAAAGCGTTAGTTCCGAAGTACCGGTCGCTTTATATTGACACTCTGTTAAAGCAAAGCGAGTCAACAAAATATGACCGGGATGTGGAATTTAAAAGAATAATCCGCGATATGAAAGATGTTTCGGATGCCGATTTCGAGGTTCCGCCAAGCCTGAAGCCCATTCTCCGTAATTATCAGAAAACAGGTTATCGATGGTTACGAATGTTAGCTGTCTATGGCTTCGGTGGTATTCTTGCGGACGATATGGGCTTAGGAAAGACCATCCAGATGCTTGCGGTTTTGTTAGCGCAAAAGCGGGAAAAGGGTGAGCATACCCTTTCTCTTGTCATATGCCCTTCCTCCCTGGTTTTAAATTGGAAGGAAGAGGCAGGCCGGTTTGTGCCAGAGCTTCAAGTAACAGCCGTCACCGGGACTGCAGCAGTCCGCGCAGGTATTCTGATGAATTGTCAGGATGCGGATCTGCTGGTTACTTCTTACGATTCCCTGAAGCGTGATCTGGCATACTATGATAAGTTGAAGTTTGAATACGAGGTAATCGATGAGGCGCAGTATATCAAAAACTACAGCACGCAGAACGCGAAGAGTGTTAAAGCGATAAAAAGCCATATTCATTTTGCATTGACTGGAACACCGGTTGAGAACAGCCTTTCAGAATTGTGGTCGATTTTTGATTTTCTGATGCCAGGATATCTGTTCTCTTACAGCAAATTCAAAAATAAACTGGAAGCGCCGATTGTCAATTCTAACGACGCTGGTTCGCAGAAAGAATTACAAAATTTAATTCAGCCGTTTATCTTGCGCCGCATGAAAAAAGACGTTCTTAAAGAGCTTCCCGAAAAAACGGAAACAGTCCTCTATGCAGAAATGCAGGAACAGCAAAAGAAGTTGTACCTGGCAAATGTGGCGCTTACCAAAGGATTACTAAAACAGGAACCTGTACATAAGGAATCTGGAAAAAGCCGGTTGCAGATACTGTCTATGCTGACAAGGCTGCGTCAGATTTGTTGTGATCCGGCTTTGGTTTATAAAAATTACAATGGAGAGAGTACAAAACTAAAGCTTTGTATGGAACTAATTGATAACTGCATCAATTCTGGTCATAAATTACTGCTGTTTTCCCAGTTTACTTCAATGCTTAAAATTATCGAGCAAAGGCTTAAAACCCTTGGCATAAAATATTTTCAGTTGACCGGCGCCACCAAAGCCTCAGAGCGTCTTAAAATAGTCAACGAGTTTAATGCTGATCAAACTCCAGTTTTCCTGATATCCCTAAAAGCTGGAGGCACAGGTCTGAACCTGACTGGAGCAGATGTGGTAATCCACTATGATCCATGGTGGAATCTCAGTGTGCAGGACCAGGCGACCGATCGTGCTCACCGCATTGGGCAAAAGCATAGCGTGCAGGTCTACAAGTTGATCGTCAAAAATACGCTGGAGGAGAAAATCCTGAAAATGCAGCGTGATAAGGCAAGCCTTGCTGACAAGATCATCCAAGAGGGCGGTAAATCTCTTGCAAAGATGTCAAGAGAAGAGATTATCAGTCTCTTTGACATCGATTAAGAACACTTTTTGAATTACTTTGCGCTAAAACTCTTTTGGACTCTCAGTGCCGCTGGGAGTCCTCACACTACGATAAAAAGAGTAGCCCAAAGGATGCTCCTTTAAGTCCATTATAACCTATCTTACCGACCACCTATAGTCCCTGACTGCAATCTACGATATAGTCAACGTGATATGCTGCCCCCAGATAGGACAGTGAAAAAGCAAATCACTGTACGTCTGGGGGTAGCATATCAGCATCAGCGAGCGACTTTTAATTGAAGCAAATTGCAACCTCGTTGTGGCGCCGTCGGCCATGCAACCGGAAAGTTCAGGTACTTCCGTTATACAAGTATTATCCAAATTGCTCCAATAGAGAATGATTTCGCATTTATACATTCAAACGATCCCCCAATCCGTACTCAAATATCAGATTTCTGACCTGATAGGGTTTTGCTTTATTTCCGTGCGGCTGGAGTTTCTTTCAAGTTCAAATTATCAGACAAGCCAGGAAGGAATGATAAGGGTCTCTTTATCAAAAGCCCCCAAGCCATCAGCCATACAGATAACTGCACCGGTTCCGCGTTTTAAAGGTTCTTTGTCAAAGACAGAAAAGGCAGCGGCCATTCGTTTCTCAGGATGAGCTGTTTTTTTAATTTCTATTGGGAACAAAGTTTCATTAGCTTCTAGCACCAAGTCAATTTCCCTGGAATCTTTATCGCGATAATAATACAGATATGGGGTTTTGGCATGGTGGTAATAACTTTTCATAATTTCCGATACAACATAATTCTCATAAAGGGCTCCGTTCATGGCACCGTTCATCGCAACTTCAGGCGAACTCCATCTAGTAAGATAGCATACCAGGCCGGTATCATAGAAGTATAATTTTGGCGTTTTAATTGTCCGTTTCAGCACATTATTGGAGTATGGATGCAGATAAAAAATTATTCCAAGCGACTGCAGTATATTCAGCCAGTTTTTCACTGTCGCTTGGTTAATACCGGCATCATCAGCAATACTTTTATAATTTAGAAGCTGACTGTCACGTGCTGCAACCGCCGTCACAAAGCGCAGAAATTTTAGTGAGTCAATGATTCCTGATATCTCCTTAATATCTCGGTCAATATAGGTACTTAGATAGCTGGAATAGAAAACATCACGGTCTGTGACAGCTCCGCTAAGAATAGCCGGCATACTACCTTCCCAAATTCTGCGAAATATTTCTGGCGCTGTAGCTGGATGCACAAAATCTCTCTCTTTAGTAAAAACAGAAATATCTAAACAAAAGGGCTGGCTATTACGCCCCTCCATTTCAGCCTGTGATAGTGAAAACAGATTTAAGAGTGCAACACGCCCTGCCAAAGACTCCTGTACTTCATTCATCATTTGGAAAAGTTGTGATCCCGTCAACCAAAAATCTCCAGGTTGTCGATTCTTATCTACTCTCATTTTTATATAGGGGAAAATTTCCGGTGCATATTGAACTTCATCAATCAAAATTGGGGAATGATGAATTTGGAAAAACATTGCAGGATCCTGTTTTGCCATCGCGCGTTCATTTAAATCGTCCAGAGTAACATATTCCCTTTTCTTGTTTTCTTTCTTCATCAATTCTATCAGCATGGTCGTCTTTCCTACTTGTCTAGGACCCGTAATTAATATAACGGGAAACTGCCTGCTTAAGCCTAAAACGCTGTCCTGAAGTTGTCGGTTAATATAAGCCATATTTTTCACCTTCCATTGCGGCTAATATGTGATTACAATAATATTATAGCCAGTTCCCTTACGATTAGCAAGTAGTCGCTGGAAATCATTTTGGTTTGATAATGTCAAGAAAAGGTCGTAATTAGGGGCTCCGAAAAAAACGAATTACTCGGCAGATGTAAAAGCGTGTAGCATGGATTCTGTGCCGAAATATACTCTTGCATCCGACCAATCCTCAGCATATTCCATAAGGTATGTAGCAACAAGGTAAACATAAGATATCCGGCATACACAATGAAGGCCTGCTACGTATTATATTGCTGACATTTAAGCAAATTTTGTCGGTGAGGCAGATTATATATATCTTGCAACAGTGATCACGCTGGGCATACTCATGAGTTACAAAATCGGTAAGAAATGGCAGTATCGCCTTTGCAATATCGTTGTACTTTTCTATCGCAGTGTAAAAAAAACAGGCCTCTGCTGGATGAGGCTGGAAATTGTCGTAAGTTTCGCCTGCTATACCCCGGTAATGCTGCTCGCCAGTTCTATACCTGCTGTGGGTGTTCTGATGAATCCAATGAATTGTGCCTATGTTTGGATGATAATTATCGGCTGTCGTAAAGTAAAAAGAAATACCTGGAAGAAAAGAAAAAGCGCCTGGAATTTTTCCAAGCGACATTTTTAGCTGTTAGGTTCTGAGTTATTGATCAGTTTTATGTATTTCCGTACAACATCGGCTGCTTCCGACATCAGGACGGAATCAACGCCCGGCGTTCTGAACATCTTAGCTTGTTTTTCAAGGCTTTCCGCAAGATGTTCAAGCCTCCTGTTTTTCGAATCCATTATATCTACCCCTCTAACATCGTATAGAATAACACTGTGCCTTCGCTTTTTCAACTGCCGCTCAACAAACAGCATTTACATTTATTTGGTAGTATAACGAAAATAGTCCTGACAGGGCCCCTTAAGGCCTTACCAGAGTAACTGTCGTTTTTTCTATGGATTGCATATCTTGCAAGGTTTATATCCCTGAGTAATTATTTGTGCCCGGGAACTTGTGTATGTTTCCTTGCGGGATCAGACGGCCAACAGTTGTCTCTCTATCCTTTCAATTTTTTCTCTGCCAACCGGTAAACTTCATCATCCGTTCTAACTGAAATGATGATAATTCGCATAATACCATAATCTTTAACCAACCCATATACCACACGAACCCCGAGTTTGCGCAGTTTTATCTTATAATAGCCTGCTAATTTTGCCGCAGCATGATTGCCTAAAGGTTTCCCGTATCCGCCTTTATTAGTCGGGAGAGGATTCTTCGACACTTTCTGAATAGCTTTCAGAACCTGAATTCTCTGAGATTGGTCAAGACCTGATAAGTCTTTTACAGCTTCTTTCAAATACTTAACTTTCCAAATCATTGCTCAATCTCAGCTTCATCGGCCTCATTCAGATCTTTTTGCGATATATGGAAAGTTTTCAGTACATCATCTTGGTCAATAAAATCAGATTCAGATGCAGATTTTAATCTCTTTTCAGCTTCGATATAAAGCTGATAATCTTCCAATGTTTCTATCATTTCTTCATATTTTTTTGGAGACATCAAGACGCAGGAAGGTTTGTTGTTCTTTACCACGACTTTATACCCGTCTGAACTTACTTCTTCAAAAATTTTACTGGCTTCTCCCCTGTTGAACCGGGAAATCGGGACAATAGAATTTACCAGGCTGCTGACTTTGATTTTATCAAGCATGGCTAGCACCTCGTTTTCTATCAATATGTTTTGTCTATCCCTTTTATTATATTCGTTTACATTATATTTGTCAATCTATTTATCTATATATTTAATAGCTTTTCTTATTAGGAAAATCAAATGATCGAATGGTCATTTCCGGTTTTTATACTTTGGTTAGTTTCCTCAGTGATATACTCCCCAAATGAAATCCGGGATTATGTGAATAGACCATGTCAACTACCACCGACTAAAGTCAGTGGCATGCAAGGCGATGGACAACGGACAATGTCCATGGACTGCACTTTGCGTAGATAAGAACCGCTCGCTGCATTTGCCGAAGCAAACCCAGTGGAGGCCGTCTAATTACCAACG
>ENA-UOOK01003641-UOOK01003641.1-fermentation-metagenome-genome-assembly--contig:-NODE-3641-length-17339-cov-4.673224_pt1 | contig 17339 bp, 13 predicted proteins | sample MGYA00245777_ERZ724023 | MGnify/ENA primary metagenome ERZ724023 (study PRJEB28704, sample SAMN03018312) | fermentation metagenome | biome: anthropogenic terrestrial biome; feature: soil; material...
CTATTCTCACGTGGAATACCAAGTTCATCTATTGTCCGCAGGCAATCCAAAAGGGAAAAACCCACACCTTCCAATACTGCTCGATTAAAATGAGCTTTGGTGTGCCCTGCTGTGATCCCAGTAAAGCTTGCCGCAAGATGGGGATCCGCATATGGGGTGAGCTCCCCCGCAAGATAAGGATGAAACAATAAGCCCTCCGAGCCTGGCGGCACCTTTCCAGCTGCACGATCTAGGGCATTGTAGTCTCCACCAAAAGTATCCCGATACCAGCGGTAGGAACTTGCACAACTTTTGGTCGCGGTCCCAGGATACCAAAGGTTTGGCACAACATGGCTGTAATTAACCAAATATATATTTGGCCAGGGCTTTTCTGTTACCACACAAATCCTTCCTGCTGTGGCGAGTTTAATGGTCATCTGCCCCAAGTTCACAGCACCTGCTGCAAAAACCTCAAGTGCAGTATCTGTACTGCCGCAGATCACACGCGTTCCCACGCAAAGGCCTGTTTGTTCAGCTGCCTCTTTGGTAATTTGACCTGCCTCCTCTAGAGGCGATATTATAGGCGGCAGCTTTGCCGGATCCAACTCCACAAGATCACATAACGAACGGGACCAGGTTTTCTCATGGCAATCAAAGAGCATACTTCCCTGCGCTTCAATAAAATCTGTATAGAACTCGCCTGTGAGCAAGAAACGGACATAATCTTTCACAAAGACAATGCGAGCTAGCCTTTCCCAAATCTCCGGCTCATTTTCCTTAACCCACATAAGCTGCGGTAGCGTCCAAATAGTGTCCACCTGATGCAAAGCTAAAGATTCAATCAGCTCGCCATGATTCTCCCTGAGAAATTCTACCTGCTCGACGCTGCGCTTGTCTGTCCAGTAAATGGCTGGCCGCAAAACACGGTTTTGGGCATCTAATAGCACAGCAGTATGAGTAGGGCCATCTAAACAGACCGCGGCAATAGCGTGAGGAGAGACGTCAGTTTCTGCTAAAAGCCTTTTAACATTGAGCACCAAAGCTTTATACCAATCTGCGGGATTCTGTTCGACCCAGCCGGGCTGGGGATAATAAGTTCGATACTCAACACTACTTGTTGCTACCACTTTACCTTTGGCATCAAGCAATGTAGCCTTAGATGCGCTACCACCAAAATCTATGCCTAAAAGATAATCCATTCTCTCTCACCTATTGTTTATCCAGAAAAACATCTAGCGCATTGATCCAGCTGTGGTCCGGATCTGTACTCATGAAAAAGCCCCGCCGCTTGCCTGCCATAAACCAAAGATAGTAGGCATAGTAACCCGGTGCACAGGCAAAGGGATGGTAACCCCGCGGGATCTCAACCAGATCCCCATCTTTAACCGTATAGGTCTCATCTATTTCCCCCTCTTGGGTGTAGACCTTCTGGATTCCAAACCCTGAGGGGAGATTGAATTCGTAATAGTATCCCTCCTCAAGAATTCCCTCATGGGGCATCTGATCCTGATCATGCTTGTGCGGTGGATAGCTGGCCCAATTTCCCGGATGCACATAGGCCTCCCCAATAAACAGGTGCTTGGCTTGGATGCGCTCATCAATAATGAAGTGGGAATCACGCCTCCAACCGGGCTTGCCTAAGGTTTTCACAATCACATCCTCAGGTGATACTAAAACCGGAGGAGTATCCAGATCCGACGGTGACTTTACTACAGCAATACTCACCTCATCTATACCAATTACAGTAAAGCGTTTGCGCCTGGGGATATAGACGCTGGTTGCGGGTCCTGCAAAGACATCCTTGCGTTTTCCTATATTTTTATAAACAAAGCCATCTCCCTCAACTGTGCAAGATCCGCCTAAAATCACTAACGCAAACTCCTGCTCCCCTGTGTCATAAGTCTGCTTTGCCCCTGCCTTAAGGCGCAAAAGATCAAATTCTAAAAGCTCAAGGGAACTTTCTTCCTTTTTTATCAACTGCTCACAACCATAAGACTTATTCCACTTCTTCTTAAGATTCATCTTTAAAACCCTCTCTGTTTTTGTTTTAAAAACGCCAGCGCCTTTTCAAAGGAAGGAAGGCTTTGCCTGGCACCAAGCCTGGTGCATTTGAGCGCTGAGACTGCGCTGGCGAATTCTGCAGCGCTCCTATATGCCATCCCTTTGATGTAACCTGCAATAAAGGCTCCATGAAACACATCGCCTGCACCATTGGAGTCCACTACATCCACGGGAAATGCCGGGTAATACTGATACTGCTCCCCGTTGTAGATAAACCCGCCTCGGGAGCCTTGCGTGATCACAATGAGCTCCGGTTTATACTCTCTGTAAAGCGCTTGAGCTGCAAGTTCAGCAGCGTTCTGTTTTGTAAACCTCAAGGCAAACTCCTCTGAGGGCATCAACAAGTCCACGAGAGGAAGGAGCTCCTCGATCCCGAGATATACTCCTCCGGCATCTAAACAAACCTTAACTCCTGCCTTTTTTGCATAACGGGCAGCTGAAAGCGCTGCCTCCAGGTGATGCCCATCTAAATGCAACACTTTGGCCCCTCTTATCGCCTTCACAGGGATCTCATCCGCTTTAGGTGCTGGTACAGTTCCCCTGTGCCAGATGCAGGTGCGCGAACCTGTCAATTGATTTAAGATAATGAAGGAATTAAATGAATGGCAACCCTTTTTAACAACCACATGACGAGTTTCCACACCAAAGCGAACGAAGTCGTCCAATACAAGCTGACCGTGATAATCATCGCCTAAGGTGCCTAGGTATTCACTTTCTATACCTAGCCTCCTTGCCGCGACCAGAGCTGTAGCGCAAGGTCCACCACCTTGCGCCAGGCTCTCTGTTGCTGCAAGTTTCGTATCTTCCTTGGGAAAGCCTTCTGTGGTCAAAAGGGTATCGAATACTGCCGCACCAATGCCAACAAGCTCAGACATATCTTCCCGCCCCTGTTAACTTGATTTTTTCCCTGGCAAAGCTCTTGACTGCAGCTATGGGACCCTGCATGAAAATGTCTATGGCAACTGGATCTCGTTTTGTATCAAAAATACGATCCAAAAAAGCATAGCAAAGATCAGTGCCGAAATTGACCTTGCGAATCCCCGCATCTATTGCAGCGCGAATCTGCTCATCTGGCACACCAGAGCCGCCATGCAAAACCAAGGGAACACCTGTTTTTCTGCGGATAGCGGCAATACACTCAAAATCTAGCTGTGGCGCTTGTCTGTAGCGACCATGGGCGGTACCTACCATAATCGCCAGAGCAGCTACACCTGTTTTTTGACAAAAGATGGCAGCTTCCTCAACATCGGTAAATTGAGCCATGCTCTCATCGTTCGCAGAGCCTACATGACCCAGCTCCCCCTCCACAGGAACGCCAACGTGTCCACTCATACGCACAACTGACTTTGTGGTGGCAATGTTCTCCTCTAAAGTCAGCTTTGAGGCATCGATCATAATTCCACTGCAGCCAGAGGTTAGGGCGCGGGTTACCTGCACTATTGAGGCACCGTGATCCAAATGGAATGCGACTGGCACAGATAATTTTGTAGCTGCCTGCCGAATCAGTGCGGCAAGGTATGAGGCACCGGGGCTATCAAAGAGGCGACTGTAGATCTGAAAAATCACAGGCGCCTGTAGTTCTTCTGCAGCCTGGGCTACTCCCATCACTGTTTCCATGTTGTAGACATTGAAGGCAGGGATAGCAAACTCTCCCTCTTGGGCTAAATCCAAAACGGTTTTCAAACTCACCAAACCCATGTTCATACCTCTCCTTTATTTGCAGGCCTCAAAAAGCACTGTTTCAATGCTGCAAAGTCGCATTCCCTCAGGTTTTGTCTTGGCAAAGACTGTATAGCAGGAAGGGCATGCTGTGACCAGCACCTGGGCCCCGGTCCTTTGGGCATCGCTCCAGCGGGCAGTCGACGTCTGTTCGGTAATCTGGGGTGCGTATAGATCCATAAGGCCGCTGCCACAGCAGCTGGTATCTTTGCCGTGCAAGAACATTTCCGAAAGCAAGCCGCAGGCTCCGAGAATCTCGCGTGCGCAATCTACCTCCTCCAAATCCCGGGATAAGGCGCAGGGATCGTGGTACGTAACTGAAATCTCTCCCTTAGTCGGTACAAGAGCGCCTTTTTGAATCAAGGTGTTGAGGTAACTTGTGAAAGTACGAATTTGAGGAAAAAGTGGTACATTGAGCTCCGGATAATCCCGCAAAAAGGCCTTGGCAGAGCTGGGGCTGTATGCCACCAAGGTTTCAGCTCCGGTACTGTTGATAAGCTCCGCTGCCCGGACCAAATCTTCTCGAGCTTCTGCTACTGGCCCGAGGAGATTCACCTTATAAAGGCCGCTGTCGGGTTCGTCCCTCATTACTGTAAAATCAACTTTTGCTTTTTTCAAAAGCCGGATGGCAGTCACTGCTGCCTCGGGAGTTTGGTAACGAGCACTGCTACCTAAGTAGAGGAGAATTGGTGCCTTGGAAGGGAGCGATGAGATCTCTTCCTCAAGGACTGGTGCCAGTGCAACAGCTCCATAGGGATTACCAGAGCGCTTCATTCTTTCGAGAATCCTCACAACCGGCCCCGGAGTCAGCCCCTCCGCGGCTGCCTCTGCGCGGGCAGCTTTCACGAACCTCGTGGGATCGAAACCTGTGGCGCAATCTCCGGTACAAGCGCCGCAAAGGGCGCACTCGTAGATATTCTCCACCTGATCCCGAGTTAAGCTTTGCCCTCGGGACAGAAAAGACAAGGAAAGAGCTCTAGCCCTTGCATTATTACGTTCTTGGCCTGTGGCATTTCCTACAGGACATACGTGCCTGCACATCCAACAGAAACGGCAGGCGTCGACTATTTTTTGTTCGTTAGCTCTTAGGCTCATTCTTAGTTCCCCCTTAAAGACCCAGTTTATATGGGTTCATGAGTCCGTGCGGATCCAGTGTTTTCTTAAGTCCTTCAAATACTTGCATGCCAGGGCCATACTGTTCCTTCATAAGGCGACCTAGCTTCAGTCCCACTCCGTGGTGATCATTGATCACGCCACCATTTGCTAGAGCTGCTCGTACGCCTGTATTCCAAATTTGATTGTGAAGTCGCAATGCCTCCCGTGGATCCTCAGGCGGATGATCCACAATGAAGCGATCATAGATCATCACACCCCATTCATACCAATGGGAAAAATGTGCAATAAAGCGGGCCATGGGAAAATTGGTCTCAATGGCCTCTTTCATAGCCCAATAGACCTTTTCAATATTGGAGTAGGTAGCGATGGTATCCATGGTGCCGAACATCTGCGGAAGGTCCATAATGTGGCCGGGGTAGAAAAAAGTGATCCGCTGTTTCCACCATTTCTCGCCATAGTCGCTCCCCAGATCCTCAGCACCATATTTTTCACAGATCTCAGTTAAAATTCGCTCTTCGATCTCAACTATCTCTGCAATGCCTTCAAGGGCAAAGTTCATAAACACACCGGGGCGCGCCATACCCACAACATCTTTGATGATGGAGCTGGTTTCCGCCTCGTCGTAGAGGCGCATCACAGAGGGCTTGATCTTGGTCAAGATTTCCCGCCCTGCAGCTATGGCACAAGTCAAATCCTTAAACAAAAAAGCGTGGAAACTACGCTTCTCAGGCATGGCATAAATCCGAATGTCCGCCTGTGTGATGATCCCCAGCGTTCCCTCAGAGCCGATAAAGATCTGATTTAGGTCAGCGCCTGCAGCGTGTTTGGGCACAGGTAGCGTGTTGATGATATCCCCGTTGGGTAGCACAACCTCCATAGAAAGGCACATATCATCTATCTTGCCATATTTGGTGGATAAGACCCCAATGCCCCGGTGTGCCAGAAAACCTCCCAAAGTGGAGCAATTGACAGAGCCCGGGAAATGCATGGTGGAGTGGCCCTGCTCGTTGGCATACCACTCTAAATGCTGCCAAATTGCTCCGGTCTGCGCCCGCATATACATAGAGTCCGGATTGTATGCTAAAACCTTATTCATGCGCTTGGTATCCAGGAGGATTCCACCTGTCATAGGCAGAGCTCCGCCCTGGGAGCCGGCTCCGCCTCCCCAGGTGGTGACGGGGATTTTATAGTAATTGGCGATCTTAAGGACCGATGATACCTCCTGGGTAGTTGCTGGCAAGACTATTACATCAGCCTCAGGTAGCTTCTCGCCCCGATCTGCCCACATGCGGGCCAGCCAAAAATAGTCTACTCCGTGGGTGAGTTTATCGATCTGGCGAGTGCTGACATTTTCCTTTCCCACCGCATCTTCCAGTTCACTCAAGATCATATCGAACATAAAACTCTTCAACTGCCTAGTTGACATATAAAAATTCATCCCTTTCACCAATTGAACTTGTCTAATGCGAAAATTTGCTACAACCCCAAAGAACTTGCATTAAGTTCACCCAATTTAGTTCTTCGCTAACACCTACCTCATATGTATATGCGGATATTATGTTAAAGGTATGGGGGTGCTTTTTTGGCATGTTTTCATTCTAACTGAAAGTAATAGAAATAAAATACATCCTCTCGTCACTTTTAAAATAGAACTACCCTTTAAGTCCCGTCATTACAATTCCCTCTAAAATATATTGCTGGAAAAAGACGAACATTAATATCACAGGTAGTGCTCCCAATACTAAACTCGCCATCACTATGTTGGGTTCCCCTGCACTGTTTTGTAGCTGATAGAGTCCCACCATCAATGTCCACAATTCCTTTTCCTGAAGCACTATAAAGGGCCACATAAATTCATTCCATGACCCCATAAAGCCCATGATCCCCAAAACGGCAAACACGGGTTTAGATAGTGGCATAGCTATTTGCGTGAACACTTTCATCTCCGTAGCACCATCAATGCGGGCTGCATCTAAAAGTTCTAATGGTAACTGATCGAAAAAGCCCTTGAACAAGTACACTGCAAAGCCGGAAGCACCGGCAGGCAAAATCAAAGCCCAAAAAGTATTGAGCAAGTTAGTATGAGGAAAGGGAATTCCAAACAAAGACCTAAATGGAAATTCCTTTAGGATTAAGTAGTTGGGTATAGTAAGCACCATGCCAGGGATCATCATCGTCCCAATAAAGAATAAAAGCAATATCCTGCTCCAGGTGGGTGAGACTAACCTTGAGACTGCATACGCAGAAAGAGAGCAGACAAACAGCTGCCAGGCTACAGAAAAAATGGAAACCACGAGGCTATTGACGAAAAAGCGGCTGATTGGCATCTCGCCTAAAGCAGTATAAGCCTTTCTATAACTGTCGAAAATCGGCGATAAACTCCTTCCCACGACGATGCTCCGGGGTGTTGAGGCAAGTTCTGCCTTGGTTATTACTTCTGCTGCTACAGCTCGTAGTTCATTCTGATCCTTTGGAGGTGGTGTTGGCTCAAAACTTTTCCCCTCCGGATAATAACGACCACCTAGCTTTTGGGAAATATGCCCGGCGGATACACACCAGTCCTGCCGTTCAGTAGTTTTAGAGACGGTGGCTGCCTCCCAAAGCTTCTTAGCTTGAAATTGAGGCACTGTAAGTTCATAAACAAGCCTACTATTGGCAAAGAACTTTGTTTTGATCTCTTTTACATCTGTTCTTTTTTTAAAAGATAGAAGCTAGCAAGCACTGCATCTTTCTCAATTTCCTTTTGCGTTGCTCCTTCTGGAACATCAAATTGAAGTTCCACCATGGTAGGCCGAGGTGGAATTAGCTTTGGGGGGAGCTTATAGATCTCAATATTATCCTTAAGGGAAGACGACAGCATCCACAGAAAAGGAAAGATCTGGGTCACTGCCCCTAGAACCAAAATAATATAAATAGTAATAACTATCCTTTTGTTTCTTCGGTCTATTTCCGATGGCTGGATAATAGGCATTCTTTTACCCTTCCTTTCCTATGCGTCTGGATCCGTTTTGAAAAAACGAACTTGCAGACAAGTGAGAACAATGAGGAAGAAAAACAAAATCACTGCCATGGTGGTACCATAACCCATGCGGTAGAAGTTAAATGCCTCCTCGTAGATATACAGGGCCACAACTTTGGTGCTATTAAGAGGTCCCCCTCCCGTATAAACAAAGGGAGCTTCAAACGTCTGGAAAGCACCTATTATCTTCAGAATTAGCATGATTCCCATCATGGGCACGATCCTTGGAAGGGTAATATACCATAGTTTCTGCCAATAACCTGCCCCATCGATGATTGCTGCCTCATACATCTGCCTTGGAATCCCCTGGAGCGCTGCAAGATAGATCAAAGCCGTGTAACCTGGCGAAAGAAAGCCTGGGATCACAAGACAAAGTTTAGCAAGCTTGGGGTCGTTGAGCCAACCTAAGGGCTGAGCACCAAGGCCCTGCCTAATTATGTTCAACAGGCCATAGTCCGGGTTATAGAACCATTTCCATAGCACTATTGTAACCATAGCCGGCATAATTGCAGGGATTATGTAGATAGTGCGGAAGAGAACTTTCCCGCCTCTAACCTCATCTAAAAGAATTGCCAAAATCACGGGTATAAAAATACCAAGTAGACTTAGGCCCACAATTGTAGCCGTGTTTTTCCATACTAAACTCACCATAGGATCTTGGAAGGCACGAGTGTAATTGCCAAATCCCACAAACTCGCCTGGTGGGTTCATAATACTATAGTCGTAAAAGCTCATGATAATGGCCTTTACCATTGGATAATAGCGGAAGAGAATAAAAGTTAAAATACCTGGTAGTAAAAAAAGAACTGCCGCCCATTTCGGCTTATCAAAAGCGCTGTAATGCTGTTCACCTCTTCGGCTCAAAGCCGCTCCCCCCTTAAAAAATGTAAAAATGCGACTTTTACTTTATAGATCAACAGGACCTACTGGATCAAATAATTCCTTTTGGACCCGGTCTGCACATTTTTTCATTTCTATTTGAGGGTCAGCATCGCGCTTTAATAAAACTGCCTGAATTGGTTGGATCAAATATTGTTTTACCTTACCCCAATATGGAAAAAACGGCTCTGACCTTGCATATTTACTCTGTTCCTCAATAGCATTAGACCAGTTTTCAGGAAAATCCACTAGATTGGATTGTTGTAACCCCTTCCAAATAGGAATAGAAGGAGATAGAATTCCATATTTCTCTCTTAACTTCCAAGTATTAATCATAGTTTCTTTGCTTACAAGATACTTAATATATTCAAAGGCAGCCTGTTGCTTTTCTTTACTAATGGTGGGGTTAATAATATACACCCTTGAAGCCATTTGACTCACTGATATTCCAGTTGGCCCTGCTGGCAATGGCGCTAGACCGATTTGATCAGGAGTCAAACCAAGATTAATAAAATGGGGCAAATCTTGAGCATAGAATTTATACATAGCAGCTCTACCCGCAACAAAGTCCGTTGATAGGTCGCCATAATCTTGAAGCACATTTTTTTGAATCACATTATGCTTCCAACGGAGATCCTTATAAAACTGAAGTGCCACTACCCCCGGTTCTTGATCAAAGGTAGCTTTCATCATCTTTGTTTTAGGGTCAACCTCCATAAATTCTCCGCCTGCTTGCCATAAGTAATCCATGAAATGCCACCCACAATAATCCATACCAACAAGTGCAAAACCATATTTATTTTGAGAATGATCGGTTAATCTTTCCGCATATTCGATGAGCTCTTCCCACGTACGAGGTGGCTTTTGGGGATCTAATCCAACTTTTTCAAATAGATCTGTACGGTATATTAGATGCATCAAATAAAATTCACGGGGAATACCATAATATTTGCCGTCTTTTAGAACCGGCTCTAACATATTGGGATAGATGTTATTACATTCGCCCCAATCCTTAATTAGATCCGTTATTTCTGCGGTAAAGCCCTGCTCAATATACGTTCTAGTATCAACACCGGCAATTTCTGCTAAATCAGGACCAGTTCCTCCTGCCATTGCAGTAGCAAACACCTTGCGCTCTTCGCCTGACGGACTAGAGCGACGTATGACTTTAATATTTGGGTGAGTTGAATCAAATTCCTCACGAATAGCCCTCATCACTTTCACATTTGGAGCATCACCTACCAGTTCGCCTTCCCATGTTATAATTTCAACTACCTTTTTTTCTTTATTAACCTCTTTTCCACCCTTTAATCCCCATAAGCTCCCAATAACCACTAATGAAATAATCGCAATAATAATCCACTTTTTCTTTTGCATGATTTGCTCTCCTTTCAATAACTTATAAGCCTATAACCTCTCCTCCATTATCATACTTGGCCCGTAGAATTATTCCCCCTTCGATTTCATTAGTTTCAATAATAATCAAAAGCGAAATGAAACTATAATAAATATGAGTTCCTTGATATCGATTCTCAATTACACGAGCACTATGTTTTATTCATAGTCAACTTCCCCAAACACTCTATAAAGAGAACATTTCGTCTGCTCACCTTATCATTCTCCAACTTATACAAACCTCTATTATAACTAAAATTCGCTACTTGGGGTTGCAATACGACGGTACGAATACTGTTCTATTGAACCCCGATCATATCTAAGCTTTTTCTCCTCAAGTTCTGGTATTTCATTTAATTCACCTTCTAGGTAGGATGTTAACCTCCAACTGGTTGTATCTATACGATTTATTAGTCCTCCATAGCGGATATCAAGTACCTCCCAACCAAAAGGTTTATTTGTTATATGCCAAAGCTCACGATGTTTTTCTCGCAAAGTATATGTTCTTAAGGAAAGCTCAGCTAAATCTTTTTCAACCAAACTTTTAAGAGCATCTCTGTCATCGGAGTGGTAATATTGATTAATGCGCAATCCAAGCTCTGCTTTAACCGCAAGAAGCGACGCTAAGGATTCGTAGACATCAAAAACGAAAGCCCATTTCTTATTTTGTTGTTTATATAGCCTATACTGTTCTGCTAGATTACAATAATGCTGACTAAGAGATAACCCAGCTACATTCACATCGAATAATCCTAATAATAAATCTTGCCACAACAGATATTTTGAAGGGTTGTACATTTTCCCATCACAACCTTCAGTTCCGGGTACTTCATCAAAATCCTTCAACCCCATAAATGCGTCAAAAGGGGCATTATTGCAGAATTCAAACCTCTCCCTAAGTTTTTCCTCGGACAATTCCCTTGCATAGCCATGCTCAGCAAAAAGCTGCAATCCTAGGAGTGCCGTATAATGATTATTCTCCCCGCCATCATTGGTCCATACCGTTGCAAATACTTCTTTTACTCCTTCTTCCTTACAGGCTTCCAACGCAGCATTAGTATTTTGAAATGTTCTCCCGTATTGGGTACACATACCCACCCAATTCCAGATCCCGCCCGCGAAGATAGGCTCAGTTCCTAAACTCTTATGCCTCTTAATCCACTCTTTATAAAAACTCTTATCATTATTGTAATAATCCCAGTAAACAAGACATACTCCTTTAGGTATCTTTGCAATTACATCTTCTGTAAACTCACTGTCCACATCGTAATAGTAACCAATTTCTGATACCGCTTTAAAAAACATATCACTCCAAATTATAGGTTCTAAACCATACTTTTGAGCGATAGAAAGAACTTTTTCCAAATGCCGTGTCATGATATCAAAACGTTTGTGGTACCCGTAAAGGTCTAAATATTTCCCCAAACCAAGCTGATGGGCTTCATCCATGCCAAGATGAATCCGTTTACTTCTAAATGGCTTTGAGGCTGCCACAATCATCTCTTCGATTAGTTCATATGTCTGTTTTGTATCTGCTAGAATAATATCATCGGTATCACGATATTTAGCCATAGGCCCCCATTTCAGAGCTTGTTCCAAATGAGCTAGAGTTTGGATGCAAGGTATAATTTCAATTCCAAGCTTACTTGCATAATTATCAAGATCAAGAAGCTCCTCATATGTATAACGGCCGCGAAGATAGCCAAAATATGGTCTTGCAGCTAATTCATACGTATCTTCGGTATACAACATCAATGTATCTAAACCCATAACGGCCATTTTCCTAAGCATTGATTTTACAGTCTCGGGATTCATCACCGCATTACGAGAACAATCAAACATAGGACCGTTCATAAGAAACTGAGGGGTCTCAGTTATTACAAAGTTTTCTTTTCCTTTTGAAATTGCTTCCAATAATAATCCTAAACCACGATAAAAATGAATATCCCTTTCAAAGGAGATAGTTGCTTTCATTCCGTCTTTAACTATTTTCAAATCCCCAACATTTCTTTTAACATCAACCTCAAAGCCTCCCGATCCTACATCGAAGCCGAGCTGATGGGATAGAATATTTATTCCTTCTGTTAGGGTAGATAATTCACCTTGAAATTTTATTTTCAAAGCCGCTCACCCCTATATATCACGGTTTCCACTGCTTTCTCCTCCATCAACTATGATTGACTAGTAGTCAAAAGAACCTATGTTCATCATTTTAGAGATGCAACCCCGAAATCAAAAGTTCGTTCCTTTTTTCAACTGTTCCAAATGACTAGGTAGTTGTGCTACATCTATAGCCATACCTCTATTTCTTAATGAATTTGTAGCAGCTACACCCACGGCCACGCTCATACGCCCCGCTAAAGGATGAACCTTAGGTTCCTTGTCTTCAACCAGCATGTCAATAAAATCTTTGCAGATTTTTGGATCTGCTCCTCCATGTCCTTCTTCTACTTCGGCCGGTTTTATTTCATAAGTACAATCAGCTAAACTCTTATTACCATATCGCCGTCTAGTTTTTACCCACACCTTACCATCAGGTTGCGAATTCTCAATTCTACCCTCAGTGCCAATAAGAACATAGTTGCGATGATAGTCAGGTGTAAAATGACACTGCAGATATGAGGCCTTAATTCCGTTTTCAAGCTCCATGATAACAATATTATTATCTTCTATATCTATTTCTTGTCGAAAAGCACATTGCTTAAGACTTATACCCTCATCAGGGCAAATATCCTTTTTAGAACACTCCGGGCAAAAAAGATCATTAGGCTCATTACCGCCATAATAGTCAAGACTCCCAAAGGCAGCGACCCGTTTTCCCCATTGCCCAGTGAGCCAATGGATCATATCTATATCGTGGGATCCCTTTTGTAAAAGAAGGGATGTACAGTTTTTCTTATTTCCATGCCAGTCATGGAAATAATATTCACCACCTAAACCAACAAAATGACGAACCCATACTGCTTTAACCTCGCCTATAGCGCCACTATCCACAACCTCTTTCATAGTACGAAACATGTTCCTATAACGCATATTAAAACCAACCATCAGCTTTCGATTTGATGCTTTCCAAGCTGAAAGAATGTGATCACAACCCTCCACAGTAATAGCAAGAGGTTTCTCACAAAAGACATGCTTTCCTGCTTCTAACGCCGCCACAGCATGTTCCTCATGCACATAGTCTGGCGAAGTAATAGCAATTGCATCTATATCCTTTCTCTCTACGAGCCGCCGAAAATCCGTATATATATCTGCTCGCTCATTTTCCTTTTGAAACTGCGCCAGTCTTTCATCGCTAATATCTGCTCCAGCAATAACCTCTACCCTTGGGTCTTCGCGCCAAAATCTTAATATCCTACCTCTTCCTGCTACCCCAATAATTCCTAGCCTTACTTTTTCCAATTAATATCGCCCCTTACTTCTTCTGCGTTTTTGTAGATTGAAAGTCTATTGTTTATATATGCTCGTATAGCCAAAAGCAAACCTCTTACCTGGCAAGGAAAACCCAATGGAATTACTGTCGTTTTCAATAGTACGTTGTTTTGATTCCCTATACCAATAGATTGAATCCTACTCTCACAAGCCAGCTCAAGGAGGCCACCTTTTAGTTAACGGTTTTAATCATTTTGAACTAGCTGCTTAGTTCGCATAAAACACGATCTTTCCTTTTACAATAGTAAGCTTTACGTTTAAGTTCCGATCCACAACAACCAAATCTGCATCTTTTCCCTTCGCTATGCTTCCTTTTTTGTCCCCATAACATATAAGTAAGGCTGGATTCAAAGTAGCCATTTTTATAACTTCTGAAAAGCTACAACTCGTAGTTCGCATCACATTCCTTACTATTTCATTCATTGGCATTACACTACCAGAAAGTCTACCGTTTTCAGTTACACATCGCCTACCTTGAATAATTCTAATTGCGCCATTCTCATTTCGATGGATACCATCTGGAAGACCAGTAACTTCGGTATTATCACTAACAAGGACAACATTTTCCGGCCCTTTACACCTAAACAAAATCTCCATTGCAACTTTTCCAACGTGCATACCATCACCTATCAACTCTACATTTAGTTCAGGCATTGTAAGAGCTGCACCTACTAATCCCGGGCTTCGATGGTGCATAGATGGCATTCCATTATAAAAATGAGTTGCAGAACGTAAACCAAATTCAACTGCCAAACCCACTTCTTCATAACTGGCATTGCTGTGGCCTGCGGATGGTACGATGCCTTGCCTTACCATCTCCTTTATTACTTCAATCGCTCCATTGAGTTCGGGGGCAATAGTCATATAACGAATTGCACCATTCGCAGCTTCTTGCATTTGAACTAATTCAGAAACTGAAGGTAAACGTAGGGATTCTAAACTTTGCGATCCAATAGCAGGTTCTTCCGGAGAAAGAAAGGGCCCCTCCATATGAATACCTAAAACATTAGCACCATCTTCAATTACCTTTGTATTTCCTACCTGCTTTAGTTTTGTAACTAAGGAATCAAAACCAGAAATACCACGGATAGTAGGGAGAAATGAAGTAGTTCCGCATTTTGTCAAATGACGAGCAATGGTGGCCAAAGCTTCTGGCGATTCACAAACTGTATGGCCTCCATAACCGTGGAAATGAATATCAATGAATCCCGGAATAATTATATTATCCTTGAGATCCATTATTTCAGCATTTTCTCTTAGCGGTAGTTCTTCTTGATTTCCAACCCATGCTATTTTTTCATCTTCTATCAAAATGGCACTATCTTCTATTTCTTGATTAGGTGTTACTATCAATCCGGATTGTAAGATTATTCTCTTTGGCACTAAGAAGTCACTTCCTTCTCTCCATCATTGACTTACAGAATAGACACTATTTACATAGGGATTCGTTTTGACGGTACAACATCCCAAACGTGCAACTAATATCCTTGAAAATAGCTACTCTGTATCTATTCTCAAATAGTCCTAATTGGTTTAAAAAGCCGGAGCCCCACATATAAAGGATAACAATGAGGCCCCAGCCTTCACCTGTTTTCCTATCTCTTGATAAGAATAAATGACTTCGATGTACTCTTTAAGAAGCTATATAAAGCTTAAAACAGCTAACGATTAATGACCAGTTTCCTTTGTTTGGTTACCTTACTTGGATTATTTTGTGTGAGAAGAGGTTCCGCGATTAGCTGTACAAAATACAATCCATTAAAAAGCTCCCTACCGTCTTTGCCGATTCCATTCCACTGATAGCTATATTCTCCTGGAATCTGCACTTCATTCGCAAGAATATTTGCAACCAGCGCACCATCAAGGTCAAATATCCTCAATGTAACTCTAGCATTACTCGTAAGAAGATAACGGATAGTTACAAATTCATCTTGCATGACATTTGGACCAACATTAATGTATGGAACTAAATGTGTGGTATCAAATAATGTTGTACTTACAAATTCACCAACAGAAGACCACCCACTTTTAACACCTGTATTAAAACGAGCACATACGCGCCAATACCATGTACCTTGAGCTAACTGATTTTCCAAAGTATGCTCTTCTTGGTTTGGTTCAATATCTTGACTACTGGTTTTATTCCCGGAGAAATTACTGTCCGACGAGATTTCAATTGTATACCCAATAAAATCGTTGCTATTATATAGGGCGCTACCATCCCATCTTAAGGCAGGAGCAGTGTCTCTAACTAAATCCCTATTCTTCGGAGAAATGATTTCGGGAACCGGGGGTGGGATTACTTTAGCCGAAGCAACATTGGAAGCGGCTATAGAAGGATTACCCGCCCTGTCAATTGCTTCTACAACATAGAAAAAGGTTCTTCCAAAATTCTTTGCATCAAAAACATCAGACCAAGATGTTGAATAGCTGGTGCCCACCAGATTTTGACTATTCCTTTTTACATCTGCACTTGCAGACATGTAGATTTTGTAAAACTCTGTATCCTCCTCATTTTCCCCTTCAGCGATATCTGGTTCATCCCAGTTTAGTACGATCATCCCATAATGCAACGATGATTCTGCGGTCAGATTCTTAGGGGAATTTGGTGGGATATTGTCTGCAAACAAATTAACGTTACCAATATCCAATAACTGACCATGAAGAAGTTGAATTGTTTCGATGATAGAGCTATATCCCGGGTATCTAATAATTACAGTATAGCTCCCTTCCATTAAACAATCTACAGTAAAGTTTCCACTGCTGTTTGTTTCATAAGTTCTGTCCAGTTCTTCGATAAAGACTGTAGCTCCTGTTAAAGGGTCTCCGTTTTTTAAAACACAACCGCTAATTTCTCCCATAGCTTCAACTACGGTTTCGGGCAAATCCTCTATACTTTCGTTACCTAATTTATCTACTGCTGTCAAAACATAATAACACTGTGTATCAGTAGGCGCATTTTCATCTATCCAAAATGTATTAATTGCATCTATTTCAACTAGAGGAACTGTCAGCTCAAAGCCAGAGCTTGTTCCTCGATAGACCTTATATCTTATTGCCAAGTCTTCATCTGCTGCCGCCTCCGGGGCCGTCCAGCTGACCTCTACTTTAGCGGTACCATTAATTCTACTCGCACTTAAATTCGAAGGGGAATTTGGTGGAATATCGTCCAATAACCTAATATTATCGATATATACGCTATAATTTTCCGTCGGCTCACCATACATAAAAACAATTTCGTTTATGTTAGCCATATTTATATATATATCAGGTCCGGTTATTGGAACAATTATTGTACCTTCGTTCTGGGATAATAGTGGAGTCCGGGTAATATAACGTTTTTTATTCGCATCCCTGATATCCAATGAAAGAGGTGCATCCACATTCATAGGATTATAATAATCAAAAGCAATATGTGTATATCCTGTCCAATCGTTGAAGGGACTTACTGAATAATAAATTGCAGGGTATTGATTCTTAGATTTATCCACTTCATAATGTAATGAATAATCACCTTCATTGGCGTAATCAGTTGTCCGCCTATAACTTGCTCCGGTTGCACTCCTCCATTGTCCCATTTCTTCAACTAACTCAAAACTCGTCAGCATACCAAATCCTTGTACGACAACCTCATCATAAATAAGACTTTCATCGCCGAATATGTTATAAGACGTAACTGTATAGCTCACTTTCCGACCATCTTTTTATCAACGAAAATAATTATAAAAACCTTGAGTCC
>ENA-UOOK01003642-UOOK01003642.1-fermentation-metagenome-genome-assembly--contig:-NODE-3642-length-17335-cov-3.013600_pt1 | contig 17335 bp, 17 predicted proteins | sample MGYA00245777_ERZ724023 | MGnify/ENA primary metagenome ERZ724023 (study PRJEB28704, sample SAMN03018312) | fermentation metagenome | biome: anthropogenic terrestrial biome; feature: soil; material...
AGATGCCTAAGTGACTGGAGTTCAGACGTGTGCTCTTCCGATCTGGTTGATTTCGGAGATGCGCAATAAAGCATATGGACAAAAAGGAACCTTTTTGAGGTTCCTTTTTCAATTTGCCAAAAAACTTAAGTAGATGTATTGTGCCTTGTTCTCCAGGAAAACACGTTTGATTCGCTTATTGATTACCTAATGCTCAAGGAAATGAACGCCGCCAAAGAACGCAGGATTTGTCTGGCTAGATTGAGTGATTTTAATACCGATAATTTTAAATTTTTGTCGGTGATTTAGTGGTGATTCAAATGGATAAAAAAGCTTTAATGGATAAGATATTTGCAAAAGGAAAGCAATACGGTTTGAATGATATGGAGATTTACCACGGGAAAGACAACAGCTTTCGTGTAAAAATCTTCAAAGGCGAAATCGATAATTATAGTGTGTCTTCCTCTGAAGGATTGTCATTAAGGGGAGATTACAATGACCAAATGGGGTATTCCTATACTAGTATGTTGGATGAGTCCTCTGTGGACATGTTGGCCAAAAATGCCAAGGAAAACGCTCAAGTTTTGACCAATGAAGACCGGGAAGTGATTTTTGAAGGCTCAAAGGAGTACAAACTCAAAGAGACATATTCGGACAAATTGGATCGGGTTTCGGAAAAAGAAAAAATCGAATTTGCAAAAGAAATGGAAAGCAAAGCTTACGAATACGACAAACGGATTGAATTGGTTCCCTATTGCAGTTATGGGGACGGTTCGGACGAAGTAACTATTAAAAACACAAAAGGATTGGAGTTATCCTCAAGAAGCAATTTGGCATACTGCTATGTGAGTGTAACGGCAGCTCAAGGGAATGATCGAAAGAGCGGAACCGTTTATCGTTGCTCGGATGATTTTTATACCTTTAACCCCGGGGAAATTGCCAAGGAAGCTTGTGACAACGCCATTGCATTGTTAGGGGGGAAAAGTGTCAAATCCGGTTCCTATCCCGTTTTAATGGACAGGGAAGCGGTGATTGATCTTTTCAGTGCTTGCTCGGATATTTTCAGTGCTGAAAATGTTCAAAAAGGTTTATCCTTATTAAAAGGAAAGTTGGGTACAACGGTTGCTTCCTCGAAAATCTCTTTCATTGATGACCCGTTTATCGATAAAGCGTCTGCATACAGGGCATTTGATGATGAAGGAGTGGCATGTCGGTATAAAAGGGTTGTGGACAAAGGTGTATTGACTACCTACTTCCACAATTTGAAGACTGCTTTGACCGAAGGTGTGGAAACCACCGGTAATGCATATAAATCATCGTATTCCTCCTCCATTTCCATCGCTCCCACCAATTTTTATATAGAAAACGGTGACACCGCAGTGGACCAAATGCTTCATATGATGAATACCGGAATTATGATTACGGAGATTGAAGGATTACACGCCGGGTTGAACACAGTATCCGGAGATTTTTCATTGTCAGCAAGAGGCTTTTATATAAGGAACGGGCAAAAGGAACATCCGGTGGAGCAAATCACCGTTTCGGGTAATTATCTGAAATTGTTAAAGGATGTGGCGGTTGTAGGCAACGACTTTAAATATGGTATGCCGGGTGGCGGCGGATACAAAGGAGCACCTTCTTTGCTGATCCAAAATCTTTCTATTGCAGGTGAATAAATATTATAAAAGATTATTGCAAATGCGAACGAATGTGGATAAAATAGGGTGGTACCGCTAAAGAAACCAATATTTCACATTGGCGGTACTAAACCGAAAGGAGTGTCACATGAAAAAGTTAAAAGTAGGACTGGTAGGAGTACGCAGAGGTTCCTCCTACTTGAGTGTATTCAACAACAATCCGAGAACCGAAATCGCAGCGGTTTGTGATTTGAAGCATGAGCCTTTGGTTGAAATTGCTAAACATTATAACCTTAAAGACAATATGTTGTTTACGGATTTCTACGATTTTATCAATGCAGATATTGATATTGTGGTTTTGGGAACTCCCATTCCCTTTCATGCGGAAGAAACGGTGGCGGCATTAGAAAGCAACAAGCATGTGTTGAGTGAAGTGACGGCTTCGGATACCATTGAAGGTTGTGAAAGAATACTAAGCGCTGCAAACCGTTCAAAGGCCAAGTACATGTTGGCTGAAAACTGCATCTACATGCATTTTTGCCAACAGTGGAAAAAGTACGTGGATGCCGGGAAACTAGGACCCATTTATTATGCAGAAGCTGATTATGTGCATGAAATAAGGAGTTTGGTCATTGATCCTGCGACAGACAGCCCTAATTGGAGAGCACAGCGTCCTCCCATTCATTACTGCTCCCACAGCTTAGGACCGTTGCTTTACTTGATGGATGACTATATCACCAAAGCAACATGCTCCGGTAAAAACAAAACCATCATCCGTGATGTTGGACCCGGTGCAATCGACATGCAAGTTGCATTGTACGAGACAGCCAAAGGTGCCACAATAAAAGTTTTAAGAAGCTCGGTGGCTACGAGAAAACCGGCTTTGTGTACATATGGCATTTATGGAAAAACCGGCTTTTTAGAAAGCGGACGTCAAGACTATGAGAATATCGGGTTACGGTACTTCGAAGGTGAAGATTCAAAAGGTGTTAACATTGTATGCAGCCCCAGGGATTATGATGCCCCCAAGGAAACCCTTGCAGGTGGACACGGTTCTTCGGAATATTACCTTGTGAACGACTTTTTAGATTCCATCGAATTTAATACAAGACCTGTCATTGATGTCATACGTGGTCTTGAAATGACGGTTCCGGGGATCATTGCCCATGAAGCCGCCATGGAAAGAAATGTATGGAAGGATGTACCGGTATACCGATAAAATCAAAGTGAAAAAATAATGTTTAACTATTGTATTCTTTGTTTAGCTGTGTTAGAATTGTTGATGCGGTGAATTCCGTACTAAAATTAGGTGGTGTTGAATTGAGAGTTGTAGAAATACTGATTACCATTGTACATTTAATATTTTGTATCTCATTGATTGCCATTGTTTTGTTGCAATCAGGTAAGACTGCAGGTTTAAGCGGTTCTATTTCCGGCGGCGCTGAAACTTTCTTCGGTAAGAACAAGGGGCGTACCATTGATGCCATGCTGGAAAGATACACAAAATTCGTAGCCATCGCATTCTTGGTGACATCCATAGTATTGTACATTTTATTAAAGTAAGACTTTAGATAATTAAAGTTTTTAGCAAAAAAGATTGAAAAAAAACGCCTTTATGGCGTTTTTTAGCATGTTCTATTATTACAATTATTTGTAAGTGCAGATTGCACGGGTTGTTTCCTTGTGCTATAATAAAAAATAACAGGGAACGGGTAGAATGTGAGGTGGAGATAGTGGCACAGGAAAAGATTTTTGGTGGTGCTTTGTATGGATACCAAAAAAGCCAAGTAGATGAGTATATAAAAAAAATGAACGATGAGATGACAAAAAAGGATAAAGAATTAGCCGATCTCAAGCAAGTAGTGTTAGAAGTCCAGAATTCATATAATTTATTAAAAAAGGAAACCGGCAATATGGATTCGGAAAGGCAGAAGATCGCCAAAGCACTTTTGAAGGCTGAGGAAAAAGCGGATGAAGTCATCAAAAACGTCCATGCTCAAGCTGAACAAGAAAAAAGAGTGCTGGAAGAAACCCTCGAAAAAGAAAGAGAGCGGATCGTGGACATGAAAACAATAGTAAAATCCTTGAAATCAGAGGTTGTTTCCATGTTGCAGCATTTTGAAGGCTCCATATCAGCAATTGAAGGAAAAATAGAAGAGTCATAGCATCATCAACTGAATGTAAAAACTAAAAACACAGCCTGTCAGGTTGGTTTTTGTGTTTTCTAAAAAATGCACCCTGTGAATACAAGGTGCATATTTGTAAGCGGGAGAAAAAAGTAATACATGAAAGAAAGAATATTAAAAATATTGGAGAATAACGGCAATCTTACCGTTAAACAATTGGCCGTTCTTCTGGATGTAAGCGAGGATACCGTACGTGATGAGATCTCTCGGATGAAAAAAGAAGGAGTGATCTTAGGATTCAATACCGTCATTGACTGGGAAAAAACCGAAAGGCAATTGGTTAATGCTCTGATTGAAGTCAAGGTTCATCCTAAAAAAGAACGGGGATTTGATGAGGTTGCAGAGAGAATATCGTCATTAGAACAAGTGACCGGATGTTACTTGATGTCCGGAGGATTTGACTTGACGGTTATGGTGGAAGGCAAGGACTTTAAAGAAATTGCCATGTTTGTGGCTGAAAAATTAGCAGTGATCGATGGAGTTTTAAGCACATCAACACACTTTGTATTAAAAAAATACAAGGATGGAGGAGTTCATTTTGTAAACAAAGTGCAAGATGACAGGGAGGCCATCGTACTATGATAAAATTGAATATTTCCTCTGTTCCTGCATCAGGTATTCGTAAATACTTTGACTTGGTGAATGAGATGGAGGACGTCATATCATTAGGAATCGGGGAGCCGGACTTCGTGACACCTTCTACTGTCATGCAAGCTGCTCATACCGCAATGAACCGAGGGCATACCCATTATTCTTCCAATATGGGATTCTTATCTTTAAGGGAAGAAATCTCGGAGTACATGCAAAGCCGCTATCAGTTAAGCTATAGCCCGAAAGATGAGATATTGGTTACGGTAGGAGCAAGCGAAGCCATTGATTTGGCCATGAGATGCTTGTTGGGTCCCGGAGATGAAGTGATTATACCGGAGCCGTCTTTTGTAGCGTACAAAGGTTGTGCCACATTCACAGGAGCCAGCGTGGTCTCTGTTGATCTGGACGCCGATCACAAGTTTAAATTGTCTGCTGAGAAACTGGAAAAAGCGATTACCGACAAAACCCGTGTCATCATATTCCCGTTTCCCAACAATCCCACCGGAAGCATTATGCGGAAGGAAGAAATGGCTGAAATAGTGGAAGTGGTGAAGGACAAAGATTTGATCATCATTTCGGACGAAATCTATTCGGAATTGACCTACAATGGTGATCACGTTTCCATAGCTTCCTTTGACTCTATTAAAGACAAGACCCTGGTAATCAACGGTTTCTCAAAAGCATATGCCATGACCGGATGGCGTCTAGGGTATGCATGCGGCAACAAGGAACTGATTTTGGCGATGAATAAAATTCATCAATACGCCATTATGTGCGCTCCTTCCCTTGCGCAATATGCAGCTATGGAAGCTTTGAAAAACGGTGCCGATGATGTTCGGTACATGGTGGAAAAATACAATCAAAGAAGAAGGGTATTGGTAAACGGGTTCAATGAAATCGGATTGGATTGCTTTGAGCTGGAAGGTGCCTTTTATGCATTCCCAAGTATCAAAAATACCGGAATGACATCAGACGAGTTTTGTGAAAAATTATTGAAGGAACAACATGTATTGGTGGTTCCCGGATCTGCATTCGGAGAGTGCGGGGAAGGGTATGTCAGGGCAACCTATGCAAGCTCTATTGATAACATCATAGAAGCATTGGAGAGGATTGATCGCTTTTTAAAAAACAGAACGAACAACAAGGTTAAACGATAAACAAGTATTACCATAGAAAATATTTAAATGAAAGGGATGATAATATATGTTGGAATTTGAACAATTCAAATTAACCATAGAAGAACAATATCAACAGATCGAAGAAATCGGTGATTCACTTTGACCTACCGGAAATGACAAAAGAGCTGGAGGAGTTGAATCATAAAACGACAGAACCCGGATTTTACGATGATATCGAAAAATCCAAAGATATTTTGCAAAGATCAAAAAGAATTCAATCCAAGTTGGATCGCTATAGCAAATTTAAGCACCAGATCGAGGATTTGGATATTTTGAATTCACTAGGGCAGGAAGAAAACGATGCATCCGTCATCGAAGACATTAGAAAAGGTCTAGATTCGCTGATAAAGAGTGTAGAAGCCTTCCGATTGGAAATCCTGTTGAACGGAGAATACGATATCAACAATGCCATTTTGACATTACATGCAGGATCCGGAGGCACCGAAGCCATGGATTGGTGTGAAATGCTGTTGCGTATGTACATGAGATGGTGTGAATCCAACGGATACAACGCAAAAATCGTGGATATCGTGCCCGGAGACGTTGCAGGTATCAAACGGGTGTCCTTTTTTGTAGAAGGAGAATATGCCTATGGATATCTGAAAGCAGAAATGGGTGTTCACCGTTTAGTAAGAATATCACCTTTCGATTCTTCAGGAAGACGTCACACTTCCTTTGCATCCTTAGAGGTAATGCCGGAAATCAGTGAGGATTTACAGGTGGATATAAGGCCGGAGGACTTAAGAGTGGATACTTATCGCTCCAGCGGTGCCGGCGGTCAGCATATCAACAAGACCGACTCTGCGGTAAGAATCACCCATATACCAACCGGCGTGGTAGTATCCTGCCAGACGGAAAGATCCCAATTCCAAAACAAGGACACTGCCATGAAAATGCTGATGTCCCGATTGGTTGCATTGAAAAAGCAGGAAAACAAGGATCGCATTGAGGATTTAAAGGGTGTCCAGATGGAAATAACCTGGGGAAGCCAGATCCGCTCTTATGTATTCTGCCCCTATACATTGGTGAAAGATCATAGAACCGGATATGAAATGGGGGATGTGCAAGCGGTGATGGATGGTGAGCTGGACGGATTCATACATGCATATCTGTCTGAAAACTCACAATAAAAGGTCAAAAATTTTGAACAACGATAATCTTAATCTCCCGTATTACGGATTTTCCGAATATCTAAAACAAAGGTACGGAGAGAGGACATACAAGTTACCTGTCAATTTGCCTGCCGGTTGCCCCAACAGAGATGGAAGGGTGGCAACCGGGGGCTGTATTTTCTGTGGGGAAGAAGGTGCCGGCTTTGAGCTGTTACCGTCCTTTTTGCCTGTTAGGGAGCAGCTTCTAAAGAACAAGGAATATATCGGGAAAAAGTACAATGTCCAAAAGTTCATTGCTTACTTTCAAAACTACTCCAATACCTATTTCCCCTACAAAGTATTTTGTGAATACATCAGTCAAGCAATCATACCGGATGTCGTCGCCATCTATATTTCCACTCGCCCTGATTGTATATATCCTGAGCATATGCAGTTTTTAAAAGACATGAAGGAAAAAACCGGAGTGGATATTACCCTGGAAATAGGGCTACAGAGCATCAATAATGAAACATTGAAATTTCTTAACCGAGGTCATACGGTGGAGGATTTCTTTCAAGCTGTTGAAAGGGTCAAAGGATACGGTTTGGATGTTTGTGCCCATGTGATTCAGGATCTTCCTATGGATACAGTTGAAGATATTGCTTGTTGCGCAGATCAATTGTCAAGCGCCGGAGTGCATCAAGTCAAGTGTCATTCGCTCTACATTCTAGATGGTACAGTGCTGGGGGATCTGTATCAACAAGGGCGTTTTCAAGTTCTGCCCCTTGAGGATTTCATTAAGCGGACAGGTGTCTTTTTATCCCATCTTGATCCTTCTGTCGTGGTGCAAAGGTTGATCAGCCGTGCCCCGAAAGAAAGAACATTGTATTGCAACCATTCCACCGGATGGTGGAAGGTTCACAATATGATTTTAGAGTATATGACAAAAGAAGGGCTTTCTCAAGGATGTTCCTATCAAAAGCCCTGACATATACAATGATTTAATAAATCAATCTCTTGCTGTATATTTCTTCAATGGTGTTTGCCGTTTTGACCCAGTCTTCTCTTTGCTGATCTTTCCTGAATTTTACCACTTTGACAAAAGGAGGTTCTAACTCGGAGAAAGGAAGAGTAAATTGGCTGGGATCATCCAAGTAGCGTGTTGCTGCCTTTTTAGCACCTGCATAAATCATTTCACGTGCTTTTATAGGATTCACATGAATGGCGGTTGTGTTGCGAGCGGCATATTCCGAAGCGGTGCACTCGTCTCCCGTCCCCGGTGTGAGCCCTTTTTTCACGGAAACGGTTTCCATGTTCGGCGCTAATTCAAGTGCTTCTTTACAAAAAGCTTCTTCACCTGAGCCGAAAATCGGGGGAATGCCCAGCTTGGCAGAGTAAAATGCAAACTCACCGAACTCTCCGATGGAAATTCCGTTGATTGTCTCATCAAAATAGGATGTACCTTGGGTGTGTGTCAATTGAGAGTATTCGGTTCGTGATTTGGCATGTTGCCCTACATGAGCAAAAACATCGATTTTCCAATCGGTCATAAACTTTACAGATGCAGCAATGCTACCTCGTATGTAATATGCTCTTGGATCCAACAATTCGATATCAAGGCTACTTGGACCGTGCCCGTCCAGGATATAAATGTTTTCTGCACCGGCGTCCATGAACCCTCTTATGGCTGCATTGACTTCTTCGGTGGAAAGTCTCTTACCTTTGTCATAATACACCCCGCCGGGTGTACACCAATTCGGAAAATCCACGATTCCGGCAACGCCTTCCATATCGGTAACGATCATGATATTCATATACAAAACCGCCTTTATCCAATTTTTCCTACAGTATACCATATTCTGCTTTGTAATAAGTAAAGAAGTTACAATATAATTTCACTATATGCTAACTACCCGACATATGATAAGTAGTGAATTATTATAATTGTACAAAGAAGCAGATGATTTTATTGCCTGAAAAAAGCTGTCACGGCGAATACAATGGATTGTTTGAGATCGCCACAGTATATTGGTGTTGATGTATGTTAGCATCAAGCAGGATGGTGACAAGCCGGGTAAAGCCAACCTGATATAAATCGGATTCCGAGGTAATTTCATTTCTTCTGAGATGCAGAAACTGTCTTTAAAGTGATTGATGGATTTTTCCACGGTTACACGCATTTTGTAGGTGTCATCCCATTCCTTGGTACCTCGAACGGTTCCCGAAAAGTTACGAAGATCCTTTTCCGAATAGACGTAAAACATGCGTCCGCAAAGGAAATCGGTACAAGGGTTTTCGCAAGAAGTTCGGCGTACGCTCACTCCATCTTCGCATTTTCATAACATCTTGGGACAGATGAACTTGGAGGAGTAAACGTTACCGATTCGAAAAGTTTAACAACATTTAAACCGCACAAACTTTCTATTGACCGCAAACAGGTGTTCTTGATAATAATATTGATTACCAAAAGGAATTCATGTAAAATAAAGAGGTGCATAAGATGAACAGTTACGCATGGGTATTGGAGCCGGATGAAAGTTATGAGGTGCTCAATAACAAACATGATACCGGATACAAATATTTATTATCCGTAAAGAGAGTCTTCGTACAACTGTTAAAAAGTTTTGTCAAGCAGAGTTGGGTCAATGATATTGATGAAGACAATGTGGAGAACATAAACAAATCATTTATACTGAATGATTTTAAAGGGAAAGAGGCGGATCTTGTATATAAAATCAAGATTAACGAGCAAGAAATATTCTTCTATGTTCTAATGGAATTGCAAAGCACTGTGGATTTTCAAATGCCGTATCGATTATTGCAATATATGATGGAAATATGGAGAGTTGTATTACATGATACCGAAACCAAACATGGACCGTTGGTTACAAAAAGAAAAGAATTTAAGTTGCCGAATATCATACCGTGTGTATTGTATAGCGGTGCTAGGAAATGGACCGTACCTCTTAATTTTAAGGACACCTTAGCAGGTATTGAGAGGTTTGATCATCATGCGTTGGATTTCCAGTATATTCTTATTGATATCTCAAGTTATAACCAAAACGAATTACTTGAGATCGGTAACCTTGTAAGTGCTGTTTTCTATATGGATCAAAAACCTCTTGAAAAAGCGTTTTATGATCGATTGAAAGACTTGTTAAGTCTACTTACAAACCTAAGCACTTCAGATTATGATTTATTTAAGACCTGGTTAAAAAATATCATGACCAAGGGAATGAATAAAAAAGAAACGGAAGTAATAGAAATCATATTATATGAAAAGGAGACGGAACAAATGATTTATTCATTGGAGGGCGTGATTCTAAAGGCTATACAAGAAGGTAAAGCTGAAGGTAAAGCTGAAGGTAAGGCTGAAGGTAAGGCTGAAGGTAAGCTAGATGAAAAGATGAATATTGCAAAAAAACTAATGGACACCGGTATTTTAAATTTAGAGCAAATCAGCGAAGTTACCGGACTTTCCATTGAAGAGTTAAGAAAATTATAAAATAATGAAGAAAAGGGTAAGAAAAGACCGGTATCCTTCTTTGCCTATTTAACCTTACTATATAAAAGCGATAAAAATCTGCTGTTCTCATGGTTACATCCTCAAGCAGAGTCTTTGGATGACGGCATTTTTGTTTTCCGGCAAAGTGGATGAACTCCCTGACATTTTATCTAAAAACCTTCAATCAGATTTAGATTCGTGCTATAAGGAGGTAGAAAAACTAAATTCAGCCGATCTTTATGTTCATTAAGGAACAGCTGAATATATTTCGCATGATGTATTCTTTAATTATCAAGGATCATAACTGTATTTCCAGAGAAGTACTTCACTGGAATGTATTGCTTGGTAATCTCTGATCATTGACTCATCTTGGAAGATTCCAAGGAGGTTAAACAGTTTGCGTAAAACTTTAATAAACTTAAACAAATTTATATACAAAGCTTTTAAGAACTTCTTTGATAAATCGAGGAAAAAACTCAGTGGTTATCCAAAGTTTCGTTCACGCTATGAGAAGAAGTTTTATGTGCGCTATGATAAGTTGAAGGCCGGTATAAACCTTAACCCTATTAAAGACAAAAACACAATTAGCCGAGCCTTAAAGAACAAACCTGCTGATTTTGATATAACTAAGCGTGTGTATTTAGAGTGTATAGGCTGGGTTAAAGTGTCGGAATCTGAGCGTTTTATCGGTATAACAAGCTTTAAAAATCCGAGAGTGAAGTTTGACGGAAAGCATTGGTATTTAACCGTTGCAGTAGAGGTTTCACCAGAGGTTACATTGCTAACAGACGAAGTTATAGGTGTAGACTTGGGCGTAAAAGAGTTGCGAAAGTTAGAGAAACAGAAGAAACGGTTACAAAGGCAGTCAGCGAGGAAGTATAAAGCTCAAAGACAGTCAGGAACTGCAGTAATTAAAGGTGAACATTTAATGAAGTCAAATAACCAAAAGAAGTTAGAGGAAAGGATATCTAGTTTATGTCGTAGACAAGCTAACATAAGAAATACATATATGTGTCAAGTAGTTTCGGATTTAGTGAAAACACATCCACGAGCAATCGTAATGGAGAATCTGAATGTTACAGGTATGTTGAAGAATGGTAAATTGTCGAGGTCGATACAAGAGCAGGCATTTGGAGCTATACTAAACCAAACAGAGTGAAAATGTATGCAAGTAGGCATAGAGCTTTTACAAGCGGACAGGTTTTATCTGAGCAGTAAGAGGTGTAATGCTTGCGGCTATGTGCATAAGGAATTGAAGTTATCAGACCGAATTTATATCTGTCCATGTTGCGGTCACAGGAAAGATCGGGATGCAAATGCAGCAGATAATTTGAGGGATTATGGGAAGTTATTACTCACAACAGCCTGAATTTGGGACAGGGCTGAAAATTAAAGAGGGAGACCTGAAAGTCAATGAGTAATGACTATGTACCTGTCTGACACAGGGAATTAACGCCTGCGGAGAGTGATACCAAACTGGAAAGCTGAGAAGCTTGAAGGCACTCGAAGAAACAGGAAGAGTAAACTTGTATATGAATGTTCGAGTTTATTTAATCAGGATAAATTACAAATCACTTATTATGTTCTATGTGGTTAGCTCTTGAAAAGCAAGCTTGTCTTCTGTACAATGAATATGCGCTTTTAAAATTTATTTCTTGGAGATTGTTATGACATTTCAACCGATACAATGGGATATAGTTTCGAAAAAGATCAATGAAGAGCAGTGGGCAAAAGATTTGTTCACTGGTATGAAAAATGAAACCGATGCATTTATAAAAACCTACAAAGACGATGCAGGGCGTATCGCCGGCTGGTACCACAGCTATAATTGCGAAAAGTGCCAAGGTCGTCTTGTTTTTAATTGGAAGAATGCTCAAGAGCATGTTTGCTCTGTATGTGGGTCTGTAAATCAAGGGGAATTGTTTACAAAGATTTGGAATAATATGTACAGAGGAATGGCCAACCAAAATGTCTACAATGCCGCAGCTTTTTATCAGTTGACCAAAGAAAATCAGTATGTGGAATTCATTAGGAAGGTTCTTGACTTTTATGCAGACAATTATGCGGATTTCAAGTGCGAACCCCCTGCGAAGATATTCGAAGGAAAGCTGATGAATCAACACTTGGATGATGCAGTGGGGATTATGACCATATTGTTGGGCTTGGACATGGTGAAAGACCAATTTACATCCGAAGAACTGGATCGATATTACGATGACTTGTTTGTCCATGAAGCCGAGTTGTTCGACTTTTTTGCCAATCGAATCTATAACATCCCTTTGTGGATTAAATGTGCACAAACTATGATCGGTGTGTTCTTCCACAAGGAAGAACAAATTCAAAAAGGATTACATGCAAGGTTCGGTGTGTTGGATCAATTAAAAAGAGGAGTTACAGAAGATGGTATGTGGTATGAAGGCTCCATGCATTATCATTTTTACTCCACACAACCTCTTTGCTATCTTGTATATATCGCCAAACGTGAGCAATACGATTTTAAAGAAAGAGACTTTTTGTTCGACCGGGTGGAGAAGATGCTGGAATATCCTTTGAAAATGATGTTCCAAAGCGGCAGGTTACCCAATCCGAATGATGCTCATCCGGTTGTTTCCATTGAAATGTATAAACTTCACTACGAGTATGCTTCAGTAATATATGACAATCCGCTTTTCAAGGAGATCTGCGGCACATTCAATGAAGAGGACTCGACAAAGGGGACTTTCACAAGTCTGTTGTTCAATCATTGGCCGAAACCTTTAAAACAAACGGTTTTCGGAACGGTGAACAACCCTTCTTCCTATACCGCCATGCTAAGAAATAAATCAACCGAAGTTTACATGACTTACGGAGCATTAACCGGATTGCATCGACATCCGGCTGTGATGAATATGGAAATATCCTTTCATGGAGATGTGGTGTCTTATGACATCGGAAACGGGGGATATGCCTCGGAGCTTTTTGCCGAGTGGCAAAGAAAATCCATTTGTCACAATACCGTTTTAATTGACAAAGGAAACCAACCCAGATTGCCGGAAGGGGATGTTTTAGAATATGACCCTGATGCACCTTATCTGAAGGTAAAGGCAAAGGCCGTTTATGCCGCTGCTGATTACACCCGTTCCTTCCGTGTATCCGAGGATTACATCGAGGATTCCTTCGAGGTGAATGCATGGGGTGAATATACAATGGATTGGTTCTTTTATTGCAAGGGTAACGTTCATTGCCCATATGAAACAGTTCCGGTGGAAAAAATAGGGGAAGCAGAAGGGTACCAATATCTTTTTGATATTCGATCATTTAAAACAGATAAGGATTGGCAAGTAGAATTTGAAACCGAGGATAAAAGGATCATTGTTTCCATGGCAGGGGAAGAAGGAACCGAGGTATTCATTGTTAACAGCTATGTTACGGACAAAGCAAACACCCGTTACGGATTATGTGTGAGAAGGAAAAAGGAAAACACGGTTTTTAACACAAGTTACAAGTGTATTAAAAAATAAAGCAGGAGGTTTGACATGATAAAAGTCGGACTACTATCAGGGTGGCATGTACATGCCAAAGGATATGCCAAGGAATTGGTTGCAACAGGTCGGGTTCAAATCCAAGGAATCTGGGACGAAGACCAAAAAAGAGGTATGGATTGGGCAAAGGAATGGAACACGGACTTTTATGCTGATTTGGATGACCTTTTGAACACGGATATTGATGGTGTTGTGGTATGCACACCTACGAATATGCACAAAGAAGTCATCGCCAAAGCCGTAAGGGCTAAAAAGCATGTGTTCACCGAAAAGGTGTTGACAGCTAAAACAGAAGATGCATTGGAACTCAAAGAAGAGATTGAGAAAGCAAATGTAAAATTCGTGATTTCTTTGCCTCACAGAACGTTTCCGAAGAATCTTTATGCCAAGCAAATTGTTGATTCCGGAGTATTAGGAGAAATCAGCCTTTTAAGGGTACGGAATGCCCATAGCGGTGCATCGGACAAATGGTTGCCTCCACACTTTTATTCCATGGAACAATGCCAAGGTGGTGCGATGATTGATCTAGGAGCACATCCTATGTATTTGACCAGATGGTTAATGGGAAAACCGGATAAAGTCTATTCTGCTTTTACCAATATGACCGGTCATGAAGTGGAAGACAATGCAGTATCGGTGTTCAAGTACGAAAACGGTGCGGTGGCTATTGCTGAAACCGGTTTTATGACTCCGGCATCTCCGTTTTCTATGGAGATCTACGGAACAAAAGGTTCTTTATTGATCGACGGAAAAGATCAAGGAGTGCTTCAAAGCGGAAAATTAGCTGATACAAACCCACCTGTTTCCGGATGGCTCAAAGTCGGTTCCATGCCTAAAGCTATAAGAAGTGCCGTCAATCAATGGCTGGACGCCATCGAATTTGATCAACCGGTGGAATTTGGTATTCAAGAAGCGGTTGAATTGACTGAAATGATGGATCGTGCATATGCTTCCCATGAAGCAAAAACCGAAGTTGATTTTTAATGTATAGAAAACATATTTCTTTAGTGAAATGACAAGGAGGGTTTATGAACAGCAGGGAAAGAGTACTCAACTCCATTGACTTTAAGCCTGTGGATCGTGTTCCCGTTGATCTAGCCGGTATGGCCTCTACTTCTATCAGTGCTTTTGCACACCCGAAACTAAGAGCTCATTTAGGGTTAGAAAGGGTAAGGTCCATGGTTTATGACACGAGACAGATGTTGGCTTTACCGGAAAAAGACCTTTTGGATTACCTAGGGGTGGATGTGGTGAACACCAATGGAACCTATACCAATGCTTTTGATTGCAGTCACATGTTTACTCCTTTTGATTTCAACGGCAGACTTTACGCTTCTGTTTTAAACCCGAACCAATTTAAAATATTACCGGACGGTACAATATTACAGGGGGGAAGTAAAATGCCCCCTTCCTCGGTGGTGTTTGACAGCGAACACGGAGGCAACCCTGTAAATCTCTCCGATGAGCTTTTCAAGGTTGATTTGTCAAAAGTCAGGAAACAAGTCAAAGAGTATGCACCGGATCAAGAAGTGTTAAAAAGAAAATGCTCCTTTTTAGAAAAGGTGAGGTCATCCACCGACCGTGCTGTGTTTTTAAACGGGGATTCCATTTCTTTGGACTTTGTAGGTGGGTTGGCTAACGGTACCATGCTGTGTGTTCTTGAACCGGAATATATGCATGAATTAAACAAGTTGTATACCGAATTGGCATTGAAACAATTCAAGGAGACTTTCATTTATTACAAGGATTATGTGGATATCATCATGATCTCGGCAAATGATTTAGGAACCCAAAACACCACTTATATGCACCCGGAATTGATTGACGAACTGTTTTTTACATACTACAAGCAGCTGAATGATTATATAAAAACCATTGCTCCGAATGTCAGGATTTTTCTGCATTCTTGTGGTGCCATTTATGATTTGATCGATATTATCGCCAATGCGGGATTTGATATTTTAAACCCGGTGCAGTGGACTGCAGGGGGAAGAAGCTATAAGGAGTGGAAGGACCGGGCTCGTAACAAGATATGCTTGTGGGGCGGAGGTGTGGACAGCCAACATGTACTTCCCTTAGGAACACCTCGAGAAGTTTATGATCAGGCAAAGAAAGTAGCAACGTATATGATTCAAGATACCGGCTTTGTCTTTTGCAACATTCACAATCTTTTAGCTGAAATATCACCTGAAAATATACTGGCGCTATATAAAGCGGCCAAGGATGTGGATGTGAACTAAAGGAAACAAAAAAGAAGAAACAAGCTGCATGGAGTGTCCATGCAGCTTGATACAATCTGTAGAATAATTCCCCGGGAAAATACCGGTCAAGAGGGTTTTATTTGTGCTATGTCACGTTTTATTTCGTCTAGTTCTTCCATCGTCAGCCCTGTAAGCTTCACGATGTCTTCTGCTTTCAAGTTCATGGACAAAGCGTTTCTTACGATTTTTGCTGTTGCCTCAAATTGACCCTGTTGCAATCCCTGTTGCAATCCCTGTTGCAATCCTTGTTGCAATCCTTGTTGCAACCCTTCTTGTCTTAATTGTTCTGCTAATGTCATGATCAATTCACTTCCTTCCTTTGATACTTGATTTGCGATAGACAGCAGATCTTCGCTCGTAAAATCATTTTTAACTCCGAGAACATACCTCAAACAGACTTCTACATAATAGGTGAATTTGTTGTCTTCATGGTTTTTCGAATATGCTACCATGATTTCATGAATGGAAGCCATAACTCCGTTTCTATCCAACTGCCTGACATCCCTCATAATTCTTAAGAGGAGTTGCATGGCTGTCGCTGTTCTTATATCCAGATCCATTTTATGACAAATCAACAATCAGGTACTCATATGCCGGAACAAATTTTTTTTGATCTTCAGATAAATTGCTGTACCAATCCATCCTTTCATTGATGCTCGTCTCATAATTCCAACGTTTTCTGCCGTTGTAGATCAGTATAGGTATCACCATAGGTGGAGACTTTCTGCTATTTTCTTTTTCTGCCTTTACCCAAATTTCTATGATGTACTTTTGTATTTGGTAAATGGTATTTCTGTCCGGGTAACTTTTATGCTCAAACAAAAAGCATATGTAGCCGTCGCCGCCGTTTATATTTGCTTTAAACAGAAGATCGGTGAACACTTCTTTCAACTCCTGTGTAATAAAGGAACCTTTTTGTACTTCCAATGAGTTAAGATCTATGTCTTTGCTTAAGCATTCCGGTAAATACGCCTTTAGGAAGTCAGCGGCAATTTTATGGTTTCCAAAGACTTCTTTGAACATTTTGTCATGGATCTGACTAATGCTATTTTCCATATGTGCTTTCTCAACTTTCTTTAGTTTAGCATATTTTACGAGTTGTTTAAAGCTCTTTGTTCGAACAAACTCTTTGTCAACTTGCCCTATGCGAAGGCGTCTTCTGTACGATTCGTACCACTTACTAAAGTATAAATGAAATAAGCAAAAACAAGGATAGAATTCTGAAAGTTGCTTAAATATGTCGTATATTGTCCGCTTTTATCTAAGTTTTTAAATAAATATCCCGACTATCCAGAGCATATGTCAAATATATCTAAATTTACCTTTATTAGAACTTATAGTAGAGATATTGAGGAATTAAGACGTATGGGATTAAGGATTAAAGGT
>ENA-UOOK01003644-UOOK01003644.1-fermentation-metagenome-genome-assembly--contig:-NODE-3644-length-17327-cov-16.893643_pt1 | contig 17327 bp, 16 predicted proteins | sample MGYA00245777_ERZ724023 | MGnify/ENA primary metagenome ERZ724023 (study PRJEB28704, sample SAMN03018312) | fermentation metagenome | biome: anthropogenic terrestrial biome; feature: soil...
GACTAATCAGACAGAAAAATAGTTATAACGAAATAAAGCATCTACAGCCAATTCCTATTCTTGATGAAGATAGAAATAAGGTAATGTTTAAAGATTTTGATACTACCGAGATAGAAGATGAAGTCAATACAGATACAGATGATGATAAAAGTGATGAAGAAGTGGATAAAGAGGCTTATGCAGAGGAAGAAAAGAAGAACATAGTAAAAGAGCATAAGAGGAAAATAGTCAATGTTAAAATACCTCAAATTAACTTAATAAAGAAAGAAGTAAAAAATCAAGAAAAAGAGATTAAATATGAGCAAATTGAAACTACAAATGAAAAGATTATAACATTTGTAGGAGGCAAAAATGGGACAGGTACTACTACTCTTGCTATGAATACAGCATTTTTATTAGCTGAAGATGAGAAAAAGGTTATCTTTGTTGAAATTAATGAAAAATATCCTCAAATAAGCTATCTATATGATTTAGGTTATGTTTCAGAGGGAATTGATACAGCTTTAGACGGGCTAATGGAGAAAAAATATGACAAAGTAAAGTCCGCAATTGTCAAGACAGAAGATATAAGAAAAGAAAAATCTCCAATGCAAAAAAACTATAGAAATATATAGGCGCTATATAGGCACTTTTTTGGTGACTACGAATATCGGTTTTGATCATCTAAAAGTAGCACGAAAAGATAAATAAAAGGTACACTGTTAAGTCTTCGGGGATGGCTATAATTACATGTTCGCCTGTAGCCGGAAAATTTCTTATCCCCCAAGACATAACAGTACCAAAAAAGGAAAAGATAAAATGAAACCAACATGTGTTCCTAAAAATCCTTGTTTTTCTTCAGGGCCCTGTGCCAAACATCCGGGGTATTCTGTTGAAGAGCTGAAGGATACACCTTTTGGCCGGTCACACCGGAGCAAACCTGGCAAGGAAAAATTAGCTGAAGCAATTAAAAGAACAAGAGATATGCTTGGACTTCCTGATGATTATCTGGTAGGTATTGTACCGGCTTCCGATACAGGCGCTTTTGAAATGTGCCTGTGGTCTATGCTGGGGTGCCGCGGGGTTGATGTTCTGGTTTGGGAATCTTTCAGTAAAGAATGGGCAACCGACATCATTAAACAGTTAAAATTGAAAGATACCCGGGTTTTTGAGGCAGAATACGGCAAATTACCAGATTTAAAGAAGGTCGATTTCAAGAATGATGTCGTCTTTGTCTGGAATGGGACTACAAGCGGAGTCAGAGTACCCAACGGTGACTGGATTCCTGATGACAGGGAAGGGCTTACGCTTTGCGATGCCACCTCTGCTGTATTTGCTATGGATATACCCTACCACAAATTGGATGTCATTACCTTCTCATGGCAGAAGGTCTTAGGTGGGGAAGGTGGACACGGGATGCTGATTCTATCTCCGCGGGCTGTTCAGCGCTTAGAAAGCTATACTCCTGCCTGGCCATTGCCCAAGATTTTCCGACTGACCAAAGGTGGTAAGCTGAATACGGGGATTTTTGAAGGCTCTACTATTAACACCCCATCCATGCTGGCTAATGAAGATTGGCTGGCAACATTAAAATGGGCAGAGTCTGTCGGAGGGCTTAAAAAACTTATCCAGCGGACAAATGATAATCTGGCGGTCTTTGAGGCCTTTGTTGCTAAAAACGACTGGATCCATTTCTTAGCGGAAACAAAAGAGATAAGGTCCAGTACCAGTGTCTGCTTTAAAGTTGATTTATCCGATGAAAAGCTTAAAGAACTGATTAAAACGCTTGAGAAAGAAAAAGTTGCTTATGACATCGGTTCTTACCGTGATGCTCCTTCAGGCTTGCGCATCTGGTGCGGTGCTACCGTCGAGAAAGAGGATTTACAATGCCTCTGTGAATGGATCGAATGGGCTTACAATAAGGTTAAATAATAAATAAAATCCTTTTTGTTATCAGCAAAGGAGGATTCGTAAGAGACCGTTAATATCTTTTTTGCTGATAGCAAAAGGATGTTTTATCCCAAAATTTGTCTCACGCGGACAGATTTTTAACATCCCTTCAAAATCCTTTTTTCACACCTGATTTATCAGAGAAATTTTCAATTCTATTACTTTTTCATCACACCTTAACTCCAAAGGCTTTTTCATTTTATTCGGGTCTCCCTATAAGGATACAATTCTCTCAAAATAATATTGAAAATAAGGGTCTGTTAACTTCTGAAAATAGAGCAAAATAATCGCCACTTTGGAAAGGAAATCAATAATTATCCATAGGATTTTTTCAGGATATTTCTTGCAGCCCTGATGGAAAACTGATTACACACAAGCTCCTTTCCGAAGACCCGGCTCATTACGAAGACGCAGCCATGCACGGTATCCGCCAGATCCTGGGGCTTTCTGAAAACGCCCCTTTTCCTTCGGAAGAAGTGGAAGCCATAAAAATGGGCACAACCGTGGGCACGAATGCTCTTCTTGAAAGGAAAGGAGAGCGCACTGTTCTTGTTATAACAAGGGGCTTTGGAGATGCTCTCAGGATAGGGTATCAGAACCGCCCGGACATTTTCGCACAGAAAATAGAACTTCCTGACCAGCTTTATGAAAGGGTTATTGAAGTTTCCGGCAGGTATGGAGTAGACGGGGAAGAGCTTGTGCCCCTGGACCTCAAAAGCGCTAAAAAAGAACTTGAAGAAGCTTTCAAGCAATTTCAATGCCCCTTCTTCTGTCTGCCTGGCTGCTGTTCTTTATGCTTTCAGGACACTTGTGAAAAGTGACATCCCGCTGAACGCAGGCTGTTTAAGGCCGCTTGAAATCATAATTCCGGAAGGTTCCATGCTGAGACCTGAGCCCCCTGCAGCCGTTGTTGCCGGAAATGTTGAGACCTCTCAGTACATTGTTGATGCACTTTTCGGAGCTTTTGGAAGCCTTGCAGCTTCCCAGGGTACAATGAATAATTTTACCTTTGGAAATGCTGATTTCCAGTACTATGAAACAATATGCGGAGGAGCAGGTGCAGGTCCGGGCTTTTCAGGCACCGATGCCGTCCATACTCACATGACCAACTCAAGGATCACAGATCCCGAGGTTCTTGAAGCAAGGTTTCCAGTTTTGCTTGAGGAATTTTCTATCCGGCAGGGAAGCAGAGGAAAAGGCGAATTCAGGGGTGGAAATGGGGCTGTCCGGAAATTCAGGTTCCTTAAAGATATGGATGCTGCTATCCTTTCAAGCCACAGGAAATTCCCGCCTTTCGGCCTCAAAGGAGGCATGTCAGGGAAGTGCGGAAAGAATGTGCTTGTCCGCAGGGACGGCAGGGTTATCAAAGTTGGAGGAAAAGCCGAATTAAAGTTGAAAAGCGGGGATGTACTTGTGATAGAAACGCCTGGAGGGGGAGGATATGGCAGACCTGAAACTCGCAGGTATTGAATAAAATGAAAATAAAATAAGAAATCTGTAGCGAAATTTTTTGTTTTTAGGTGGTTGCGTTTCCAGCTGGAAATTATTTCTAACCCCTAAAAACAAATTCATAGAAGCTTTGAAAAGCTTCAGCTCTGAGCAGCTTTAACCCTTTTTATGATAATATTTTATCCAGCTGGTTTGTACTGGCTGCTTCTTTGATTTCCAGGGCTATCCGTCGTCCGGTTGAGAGACCATTCTGCATCAGGTCCGAATAAGGAGAGCCTGAAATGTAAAGGTTTGTCCCTGCTACAATCCTGGTTGAAAGCTCAAAGACCTTGATTTCAAGTGTGTCCATGACGACCGCTTCAATGCAGAAAGCCCCTGTAACCCCTCCAAAAAGGGCCAGGGACTCTTCAACTACTTTTTCTCCCAGAGAAAATATGCGGGGCAGAAGCGACTCTCTTGCTACGAGGGGCATGTTTCCTGTAATTACATATGTCGGGCAGATGCCTGCTTCTATGAGTTCCCTCGGGGAGCCGAGCCTGAAGATCTCATCTGCATTTGATTCTACCCTGCGGTCCATGCTCAGGAGTTCAAGGCTGCCCTTGCTCAGGGTGTATCCTTCGTTTCGGATTGGGGAGTAGAAGTAGTGAAGATAGTAGCGTGTGCCGGTGATATATTCCTGGACTGTGAACTTCCGGGTGCGGTCTACGAGCTCGTTGAACTCATCGTAACTCTTTGCAACGAAAAAACCTTTTCCTCCTTTTGCGCCTTCATACTCAACCATTACAGGTCCTTTGATGTCATGAGGTTTATCAATTTTTCCGGGCATGTGGATGCCTGCTCCAAGAAGCCATTCTCGCTCTTTATCCCAGTCCGATTCCCATTCGATTGCAGCCCGGTTCCCAAAAGCTGGTATTGCCATCTCTGTGAAATTCTCCTTGCCCAGGTAAGCAATAAATGAACTGTGAGGGATTATGATAGTGTTTTTCTTTCTGAGTTCATCAGCTTTTTTCATCAGGTCTTCATAACTCTCTAGAACAAGATATTCATCAGGTTTTGCTCTGGGGAATGCATCATAGAATTTTGGGGGTTTGCCAGCGCAGATACCCAGAGTCTTAAAGCCTTCTTTTCTCGCTCCGTCAAATATCTGGAGGCTTGAGTGAGAACAGACTGTTGCAATAGTAATGTTTTCGGGATCGTAATCTTTCAGAAATTCCAGGATCTGCTGTTTTGTTATCATAATCGCTCCGGCTGAGAATTTAGATTTGAATACGTGTTTAATTGGGATTTGTGCCCTGTGTATAATTAATAATGCATCTACTAATAATGCATATACTAATAATGCATCTACTAATAATGCATCTGTGTTAGATCAATAAAAAGGTTCTCTATAGGGGTATGATGAAAAAAATAGATCAAAATAAGGATAAAAGAGTAAATGAAGAAAAAATTGAATAAAAAAACAGTCGAGAAGATTGTACGTTTTTCAGAACGCGGAGATGATTTAACTGGTGCTCTGTCTCACCTTCTATTTTTATCTCACAATCCTGTAAGTATATACAAAGTCTCCTCCGGCTTTTCCGTCGTTATCGCCATCCAGAGCAATTCCCCTTTCATCGATTATGACTCCGGACCCGGTTTCGCTTCCAAGTAAGGTAATTGTTATTTCAGCTCCTGACTCATCCATAGGATAATCGCCATATGGGCGGAACATCATTATTCTTGATCCAGAATCCAGCAATCCTTCAACAGGTTCTTCTGATGCGGAACTTTTGATAATTACGGTCTCTTTCGTGATGCTTGCACTATTCATGGGCATATCGAATTCGATCCAGATCGGGGAATCATGCTTGAAAGCAAATGTCTGCCTGTCAGGATAAATTGACTTTATCTTTGGAGGAACCTGCCCCTGTTTGAATTGAAACGGCAGTTTGAAAGCCTCTGGAAGGGACCTGTTACACATATACTTTTTAACGGTATATACAATTGCAGCCCCTGCAACCGCCCCAAGCAGAAATTTGCTCCAGCCATTCATTTTATGCAATATAGTTCCCCTCCATTCTTCTCATTGGACTTTTATTTTATATCCACACTTTTTAGCAGAGTATTTTTTAAGAGCGTAAATAGCTGTAACTCCAACAATCACACCAATCATTACTTTACTAATTTTCATAGTTGTACATCCCCCACCTTTTTCTTTTAATTTTACTTCTTCCATTTCTATTTTTGGTATTGCTTCTTTTTCAGATTTTTCTGACTTGAGTTTCTCAAGCAGATATGCTCCAAGAACCAATTTTCCATATTTATTTATTAGTCCTCTACTCTTTCGAGATTTTCCTGGCTTAATTTTCTTCATGATATATGCGCTAAGCAATAGCTCACCGCATCTTTTTGTGTTAACTAATCTTGCACCCCCTTGATTTATTTCCCTACCGGAAAGCCCCTTATTTTAATATCTTCCGGATAGGAGATGAATTGAGTTTAACACTCCTTGTATTTATCCTATATCGCACCTTATATATAACGCCAACTGTACACAATATTAATATTTTTATTCATTTTATGAATATATATTAATTCATTTTTCCCAAAAGTTCTATGGGAAAAATTAAGGATAAACAGAAAAACTAAAAATTGAACTAAATAAAGGAACTAAAAGAGAATTTTGTAGGAAAAGAAAAAAATTTAAGAGATTTTTCATATCAAGTTTCGTTACTTCATAATGCTGAACTTGTATTCGAAATCTCCTCCGGCTTTACCATCCTTGTCTCCGTCAAGAGGGACACCTTTTGTGTCCGTAATAGCTCCTGACCCGGTATCGGTTCCTATCAAAGTAATCGAAATTTTGGCTCTGCCGTTTTCTGCAGGATATTTTCCATAAGGCCGGAACATCAGAATCCTACCACCTGCATCAAGAAAACCATCCAGAGGCTCATCAAATACTGAACTTTTAACTATGACCGTATCTTTTGTGACAGTAGAACTGTCTATAGGCGCATCGAATTCGACCCAGATAGGGGATTTCATGTTGTGGGAAAAAGTTTGGTGATCCGGATAAACTGCCCTCACTGTAGCGGGAGCCGGGCCGCGTCTAAATACCCTCCTGGGAATGGATTTAAGTCTTTTGTGCATTTGCTGTTCCTGAATATATTTATCATAAGCATACTTCAGCGTAACTCCTGCAACCAAGCCTCCTGTGATCCCAGCGGCTGTCCCAGCGACTGCCCCCATTAACAGGCCACCAAGTATATGCTTTTTTGTCAGTTTTATACCCCCTTTATTTATTTAACAAATAGCTTTTTTCTTTCAGCTATGTACCCCTGTTTATATTATCTCCCTCATATATAATAATCACCAAATAAATAATTTAAATAAACTAGCTGCCTTTTTTGACCGTTATAAATAACAAAAAAGATAGAGAAATGGCCTGAAAGTACACAAATTAAAAAGAAGATACCGGGTTAAAAAGATTACCGGCTAATTATCTGATCTTACTCTTTTCCAAAGTTCTTTTTTGCAATAACCTTCCACCCCTTGAAGTCTTTTCCCTCAAATTTTTCTGCAATGGCTTTAAGGAAAGAAGGTATATCCAGGTGCTGGGGGCATTTTTCAACACACTGCCCACACTGCACGCACTGCGAAGCATAACCCGGAACGTCCCCTCTTATTATCCCTCCGGGTTTTGCCGCATACATGAGTTTTGCTTCTTTTTCATTTCCCGAAAGGTAGAAGTTATCATAGATCTCAAAACAGCCCGGAATCTCGACTCCTGAAGGGCAGGGCATACAATACCTGCAGCCTGTACATCCCGTTTTCATAAGCTCCCTGTACTTTTGCTCTGCTTTCTTTACTATCTTCAGTTCAGCTTCAGTCAGGGAATCCGGGTAAGCTTCATTTGCTATTTTCAGGTTTTCTTCGATATGAGACTCTTCATTCATGCCTGAGAGCACAACCGTAACCTCCGGGTGGTCCCATATCCAGCGAAACGCCCATTCGGCTGGAGTGCGTTTTACACAGGCTTCGTCCCAGATCTCCTGGACTGCAGGCGGAATAGGGTGTGTCAGCTTCCCTCCGCGCAGGGGTTCCATTATTATTACGCCCAGCCCCTTTGAAGCGGCATATTCAAGTCCTTCTGTTCCTGCCTGGTTCTTTTCGTCCAGAAAATTATACTGGATCTGGCAGAAAGCCCAGGGGTAAGAGTCCACAATGCGCTTAAAATCATCACCCGATCCGTGGAAAGAAAAGCCAGCGTTGACAATACGTCCATCAGCTTTTGCCTGGTCAAGAAAACTAAGGACATCAAACTTTTCCATTTTATCCCATAATGCCTTCACAAGCCCGTGCACAAGATAATAATCTATATGGTCTGTTTTGAGCCTTTCAAGCTGGGCATTAAGGATCCTGTCCATATCTTCTCTGCTTTTCACGGTCCAGGAAGGCAGTTTTGTTGCGAGCTTGACCTTTTCGCGGTATCCTCCAGCAAGAGTTCTCCCAACAAAAGGCTCGCTTTCTCCCATGTGGTAAGGCCATGCTGTGTCTATGTAGTTTACCCCGTGATCGATTGCATAGTGCACCTGCTGTCTGGCTCTTTCTTCATCTATTTTTCCTTCTTTGAGAGGAAGGCGCATACATCCGAATCCGAGTATTGAAAGTTCGTCTCCATTCCCTGGCATTTTTCTGTACAGCATTTCCAGCACCTTACCGTTTTAAATCGCTTCCCTGCTATTAAGTTTTTCTACTTTTTAAATGGATTTAAATTTTAACCTTTATTATTATTATTATTATTATGATACATTATCAAAAGGCTGTATAATTGAGTAAAATTCCGTTGTAAAACAATTGGTTATAGTGGAGAAAAGGTCTTTGTGGGGAAATAGGGCACCTGGTTCTTGGGATTGAGTTTAGGTGGATATGAGTTTGGGATATATTGAGAAAAAGAGTTGTCTCAGATGCCCTATCCCCTATATTACTTAGTCTTCCATCACATATAAAAATATTGAAATTATTATTTTTCACGTTTTTTATAAAAATTATAGATAAAAAAGTGAATCGCAGGTAAAATTTGACAATAAAAGTTAATGGTAAAGTCTGTCAATAACGCCTGATTTATTGATCAAACGAAACAAGCTGATAATTAAGTCAAATAATCAAATTAATTGAAAGGATAAGTTCAGGCAGTACCCCTGCCTGAGACATACCTGAAAACTGGGCATTATAAGATGTCATTCAGGGCTCTTGCAGCCGTGTAAACGCTTCCAACCCCAAAAATATACTGGGTTATTCTTATTGCTTCCAGAACTTCCTCTTTTGTGGCCCCTGCCTGCATTGCCTGGGTTGCAAGGACTTTCACACCGTCCACTGCACCGTTAGCTGCATCAAGTGCCATTGCAATAAGGAGCTTATATTTCATGGGCATTCCACCTTCTGAAAATGCAAGTCCGCGCGTGCTTTCTAGAAGTTTGAAGAATTCAGGGTCTTTATCCATTATAACCTGCAACGGGTTTTCTGGCAATTTATCGTCTCCTCATAGATTCTTTCTCAAAATCCCGATAACCTGTTAGATGTGTTTTTTTCGTTTCTATATTATTATTCTATTTACTTATCATCCTGTTTACTTATTGCTCTATTTACTTTTATTACATTTTCTAGCAGCATTCTCCAGTGTCGAATCAGCAGTAAAATGTAGCATATAATCGACTATATAACCGACTGCACCGATTCATGGTAGTATAAAAAAGTACTGCAAATAGATAGATGGTAAAGCTAATGTGAAATTCAGCTTTGAGTGGAGTAGGGGCATCTGTTTTTTGATGAGGTGGGGATTGGGGGGATAGAAGATTGGTGTGTTTTAAAAGAGTTTTTCAGATGCCCAATATATATAATAAATATAAATATATAAAATTAAGTTTATACTGCAGTTTTTCAGGCATTTCTGGAAGTACTATAATTATTTCAATAACTTAGAAGTGCCCTGCTATAACTTACCTCTGATTTTAATGCGTCAAGCAGAATAAAGTGATGTTAAAACGAAGTCATAAAACGATCTAGAACCCAGGTCAGAAAATAGGATTTTCTCGTTGAAGTTGATAGGTTATTGTTCCTTCTTCAGACCCCTTTCCTTTAAAAACAAAACCATTCTTTTCCAGTACACGTATCGAAGACTTCAGATTTGGATATGTATTGGCTATAATGCAGTCTTTTTTAAGGCTAGAAAAAGCCCATTGCAGCATTGACCGAACGGCTTCTGTTGCATACCCTTTGTTCTGGTAATCAGAAAGGATGGAATACCCTATCTCAAGGGTTCCTTTTTCATGAACGAGAAATCCTCCACTTCCTATCAGGACAGGCAATTCTGTAGCCTTCTGGCACAGAAGCCAGTAGAAACTCCATACTTTCCGGTCTTTTGCCTGCATCCGTCCTATGAACTCTTCAATTACTTCAGGGGTTATCTGGTCAGGTGGCCATTCTTGAGGAACATGAGCATTGAGGGTTGAAGCAAAAGCAGGGCGGTCATGAAGCTCCAGAAGATAGAGTTTCACAGTTGCAGGAACTAGAGACATTCTTTCGGTGTTGATAGGGGAAAAAATAAGAGGCATGTAACAGTTAGATGTATTTTTAGGAGATAACTTTTTTGGTAAGTTGCCTATCAAGTATAAAAATGCGAAAAATATAGTGGGAATGGGCATCTGAGTATTTGGAGCGGTTTTGGGGGGGGTGGGGGGTATAAAAGCTGTTGGGTGTATGAAAAGAGGTTTTCAGATGCCCTAATATATAATAATAGCATATATTATATAAATTTATGGTTATAAAGTTTTTTCCAGTTAATTGTTATTGATATATTAAATAAGGCAAACCCATAGAATCAACAATTTTCCACAAAAAGGGAGGTCGAATTCGGAATTATAGAAGAACTTACTCCCAGCCGGAAGATCTCGTAGTTATCAAATACAAATACCACGGACGCCTTTCATGATACTGACCTGGATCGAATCCTGAAAGGTTTAAAGTGCGAACCCTGCGTTTAACAGGAGTTACAAATACGTGGTATTAAGCGACTTTACTGCTGCGATGAATGAGGAGTTTCAAAAATTTCCTATAGAAGTAATCTTCCCGATGTTCGGGGGAAGTCTGTACAGTCGATGAACTGGAAATTGTTTCCTGAGACTCCCAGTTTTTAAAACAAATTTGGAACAGATTTTTGTTGAAAGTAATTTTAACAGATCAAAAAAGAGATTAAAAAGAAAAAAGGATGAATTTATATAGAGTTACTTTTTAGGAAGAGTTACTCTTTAGGCTATCACTCCCTGAAGTTTATATATTCTATCCTCACCCTTAATTTGCCTCTATCTGATCGAATCATCTTCATTTACTCTTCTTCACTTGCTTCTTTATCTTCAGGGCTTTTTTCTGGAGCTTCTTCAGCTTCAGAACTTTCTTCTGATGCCTTTACTTCTTCAGGGCTTTTTTCAGAATTTTCTTCGACTTCAAAACTTGATTCTGGTTCCTTTACTTCTTCAGATCTTTTTTCTGGAGTTTCTCCAACTTCACAACTTTCTTCTTGTTCTTTTACTTCTTCAGGGTTTTTTTCTGGAGCCTCTTCAACTTCACAACTCGTTTCTACCTCTAATGCTTCTTTAGTTTCCTCACAGACTGGTTTAGTCTCTTCACAGATTGGTTTAGTAACTAATTTAGTTTTTTCACAGACTGGCTTAGTAACTGATTTAGTTTCTTCGCAAACTGGTTCACAGACTGTTTTAGTCACTTTACAGATGGATTTAGTTTCTTCACAGGCTGGTTTAGCTTCTTCGAAAACTGATTTATTTTCGTCACAGACTTCGTCAGTTACATTGCCTGCTCCATTATCGGAGTCATTGTCTGAAACCTCAGAGCCATCGTCTGTTCCATCCTCAGAGCTATCGTCTGTTCCATCTCTTTCATCCATCTGGTCGATAATTTTCTGTGCGTCACTTACCATGTAAGCTGCTTCATCAGCCGAGATCTGCTTGCATTCCTTCATTTTTTCAACAAGATGAATGAATGATTTCAGCGTGGAAATGGCTTTTTCATCCTCGCCCTTTTCATAATAACACATTGAGGTATCAAGGAGAGAAGCAAACCCTGTCCTGGTCTTCTCATGGCATTCATATTTACATTCTACATATTCCTTGAGAGCTTGTATACTATCAAGAGGTGTTAATTCAGAACAATTGTCCGGAAACTCAGTTTCATTGTCTGTTCCATCGCCATCGTCCGTCTCATTGTCGTCAAGAGGGGGTACCTCAGCCGAAGCAAGGGTAAACATAAAGATATCTCTGTTTCCATTACGCACATCTTCCCATACTATTCTGTTTCCATAGATACCGGGGTTACAAAATGATACTGATTCATTTGCGGTAATCTTAGATTCTGTAGAAGTGGAGATATTGTACATGTAGATATCAGAACTTCCACTGAACTTTTGATTGTCCTCCCATACTATCCTGTCCTCATAAATAGCCGGATCAAGTGCTGATTCACTGACGGCTACCCGAGTTTCAGTGCCGGTAGAAAGGTTGTATATGTAGATATTCTTCCATTCACTGTGGCGTGTATCTGTCCAGACTATCCTGTCTCCGTAGATAGCAACAGGTGAGTATGCTGATCCACCGGTGGTAATCTGCATTTCCTTTGAAGTGGAAAGATCGTACATGTAAATATCCCAGTTTGAATTATAGTTGTCTCCTTTCCTCGAATCACACCATACTATCCTGTCACCATAGATTGCAGGGGTCTGCTGTGCTGATCCATTGGTAGTGATCTGAGTTTCTTTGTGGGTTGAGAGGTCATACATGTAAATATCGGAATTCACGTAACTACCATTGTCATTGCGCCAATCCATCCACACTATCCTATCTCCATAAATAGCAGGCGAGTTTGCTGATCCACTGGTGGTAATCGGAGTTTCTTTGTGAGTCGAGAGGTCATACATGTAAATATCGGAATTCGTGTAACTACCATTGTCATTGCGGTAATCAACCCACACTATCCTGTCTCCGTAGATAGCAGGGAGGGACTGAGATGATTCGTTGGTAGTAATCCGGGTTTCTGTAGAAGTAGAGATATCATACATGTAGATATCCCCATTTAGATAGTCATGCTGGTTACCATTGCGCCAATCGGTCCAGACTATCCTGTTCCCATAAATAGCAGGATGTTCCTGCTCTTTTTCATTGGTGGTAATCCGTGTTTCCTTACCCTGTGCTAGCTGTTCTTCCTTAGCTGTAGTAATCCGGGTTTCTGTGGAAGTAGAGAGGTCATACATATAGATGTCCGACAGGTCATCATCACTCACTGTGTTCCTCTCATCTATCCAGACTATCCTGTCTCCGTAAATTGCAGGATCTCCCTGACGCGAGTTATTAGTGGTAATCCGTGTTTCCGTGGACGTAGAAAGATCATACATGTAAATATCGTGGTTTTCTTCGCCAGAGAAAGGAGTGCCACCAGGAATGTTCTCCCATACTATCTTATCACCATAAATTGCAGGAAGATATGCTTCATCTATCAAACCGATGGATTGTGAGGTGGAATTATAGAGGTCGTACACATGGACATAGTAGTTTCCCGTAGCGGATTCAGCCTCACACACTATCCTGTCTCCGTAGATGAAAGGAGCCCAATTCATATCACCGTCCTCATATCCCCCTTCCCAGCCCCACCCGTGTGGTGTAACCTGGGTTTCCGTGGAAGTAGAGATATTGTACAGGTAAATGGCTCCTTCTTCAGTCCATACTATCCTGTCTTCGTAGATATCAGGTGACGACTGATATGATGCATTGTTTGTGATCCGGGTTTCCGTGGAAGTAGAGATATCGTACATATAGATATCCCGGTTTCCATTACGGTCGTCTTCCCACACGATCTTATCACCATAGATAGCAGGCTTACCCTGATATGATTCACTGGTTGTGATCTGGACTTCTCTGGAAGTAGAGATATCATACATGTAGATATCCTGGTTCCCATTGCGGGAATCCTGCCACACTATCCGGTTTCCATAGATGTCAGGTATCTGCTGATCTGCTTCGTTGTTAGTAATCTGGATTTTAGTGGAAGTGGAAATATTGTACATTTGAATATCCCAGTTTCCGTTGCTGTCATCCTGCCACACTATTCTATCTTCATAGATAGCAGAGTTCTGTTCCGAACCTGCAGCTGCGTTCCCTACAGTCGTCAGAAATAAAACAAAAAATATCCCAAGACGAATCGCCGTTCTTTTGTTTATTTTCATTTGATTTTACCCCTAATTAAAATAGATTTCTTAACCCTTATTGGAATTTGTTCCAAACCCGGTTATCACTGCATTCGCAAGTCAAAATAAAATTGCAGAAAAAATTCTTCCACAGTTATCCAGTACGTAAAAATATATGTTCCGATTTAAAATCAAATAGAAGAGTTTATTATTTAGTATATCTAGAATTGTAGGATATATTGATTTTATTCTATTTTTTGTCTCAATTATGGTCCTAATTGACATCTAATTGGATCACTTGAAAATCATTTCAAAAATTTAATTTATAATTATATCAGGGAAAAAACAGGGGATATTACCGATTTTTCACTCTAAAGAAGGTCAAGAGGATTCTTTTTTATTTTGTTTTTCGAATCCGGTTTTACTTTTAAATTCTGTTTTTAAACACTTTTTCTAATTCATCCGGTCCTTTCTTTTATAACTCTGCCGGAATATCTTCTGTAAACCCATTCGGCAGCAAAGCAGCAAAAAACTGTAAATCCAAGGAGTCCGAGCATTATCTTTGACTGCATGAATTCATAATACACAAGCACACCAAAGAAAATCAGGCTGCTTAAAAGTGAAGCCCATATCAGGCAGGATTTTGCTCCAGTTTCATTTAACAGGCGGAGGTGGGAAACGTTGACTGCCACATAAATCATGAGATTGGAAGCACTGGCAAGCATGCCGATTCCTTCAAGCTGGAGAAAGTTTGCGCAGAGGATAACCAGACCTGAGGTGATAAAGAGCCCTTTAGTACTTCGGTGCCAGACTTTCCTCTCAAAAATTTCGGGCAATTCTCCGTCTTTTGCCAGAAGGTAGCTTACATTTGCACCTCCATAAAGGGAGGCATTGATTGCGGAAGATGTCGAAAAAAGTGCTGCTATAGCTATTATTTTAAAACCGAGATCTCCAAGGAAAGGCTTTGCAGCAGCCGCGAGGGCATAGTCCTTTGCATTCTCGATCTCAGGGATAGAAAGGTTTCCTATCACAGCAAGGCTGACGGATACATAGATAATAATGACAAGCACAACACTTAGATAAAGGGCTCTCGGGAGGTTTTTTTCCAGGTCATTCATATCTTCTGCAGCGTTGGTTATCAACCCGAAGCCCTGGTATGCAAGAAAAACAATTCCAGCACCGAAAAAGAGATTTTGGGGAGCCGGCCATTCTGAAACCGAAAGGTTTCCGGGAGTAATATATAAAATACCGGCAGCTGCAAAAAGCAGGAGAATCCCAACTTTAATAGATACAATAAAAAGCTCAGATTTCCCCACGGTTTTTGCCCCTATAAAATTGATAGCCGTAAAAAAAAGGATAATAGCCGTGGCAAAAAAACCGGCCCATACAGGAGCCGAGCCTGCCGGCAGGAATGTTACAGCATAGTACGAAAAACCTTTTGCATAGAGGGCAAGCCCGAAAACATACCCCACCCAGAGCAGGAGGTTCAGTCCTCCGCTTAAAATCCCGTCTCCAAGCCCTTTAAGTATGAACTCTACAGGTCCGCCTGCTGAAGGGTACCTGACTCCCATCTTTGCGTAGGAATAGGTGTTTAAAAGTGCAATCAGCCCTGCAATAATAAAAGAAACGTAGACTGCGTTTCCGGAAATCTGGGCGGCTGTCCCGAAAATCGAAAAAATGCCTGCTCCCACCATCGCCCCGACTCCTATAGAAGCCGCTGCCCAGAGCCCCATTGATTTCGTCCCTGCCATTTGAAAACTCCTATTTTCATTTTATACGAAGAAGCGTAAAACCCCTGAGTCTTTAGCTCAGGGGATATAAGCGTCAACTTCAACCCTGATTCCGTATATAATATTCTGCTGCCTCTTTACTAACATTTCCGATAGTAGACGCAAAATAACCATCACTCCACAACGTATTTTCACCCCAATTAATACTTTTCTAGATATTCCTTTTGTGTTTTCCATAGCCTGTTAGTAGATTCTTGTTTCAATTTTCTGACAATTGACAAAACGCTAACTTTCGGCTCGCTCTTAATCAGAAAATGGATATGATCTTTGTCTGTTTCCATTTCCATGGTTTCAAAGTTTGATTCTTTTGAAATGTCAATCATAATTTGTTTGAGTTCTTCGCTAATCGGTTCAAGTATAACTTTTCGGTATTTGCAAACAAAGATAACATGATACATTAAAAGAAAATCGCTATGATTCCTTGTCTCATATCTCATGTTTAACAAAAAATATATAGGCTGTTAAAACATATAATACCATTATATGATGAAAGCGTTCAAATTTAGGCTCTATCCTACAACTACACAAGCTGTTCAATTCAATCAGCATATAGGTAGCTGTAGATTTGTCTACAATTGGGCGTTGGATCAAAAAACTAAAACTTATGAACAAACAGGAAAATCAATTTCCAGATTTGACTTTAACAAAAAGATTCCGATCTTAAAGGCTTCTAGTGAATGGTTAGGAGAAGTAAACTCACAGTCATTACAGGGAATGACTAAGCAGGTAGAATCTGCTTTCACCAGATTTTTCAGAGAAAAAAAATGGATTCCCTAAGTTCAAGTCAAAAAAGAATCCTATAAAATCGTTCCCTGTACCTCAACACTACTTTGTTGACTTTGAAAACAATACCGTAAAACTTCCCAAAATTGGAGAAATTAAAGCAGTTCTTCACAGGAAGTTTGAAGGTGAACTTAAAACAGCTACGGTATCAAGGACTTGTAAAGGGCATTACTATATCAGTATCCTTGTTGAAGATGGAAAAGAGCTTCCAGTAAAGGAAGCTTTCACAGAATCAACTACCATAGGTATAGATGTAGGTATCAAAGACTTTGCAGTGCTTTCCACAGGTGTAAAGATTGAGAATCCTAGATACCTGAAAAACTCACTTCAAAGGCTTAAAGTTCTTCAAAAAAGAGTATCAAGGAAACAAAAAGGTTCTAAGAACAGGGCAAAAGCCAAACAAAGACTTGTTGTACTCCATGATAAAATAACAAATCAGAGAAGTGACTTCCAGAACAAACTCTCTTTTAGACTTGTTAGCGAAAACCAAGCTGTAGCTCTGGAAACTCTGAATGTTATAGGTATGGCCAAGAATCATCATTTAGCACAGGCTATAAGCGATTCTGCGTGGAGCAGTTTTGTAACAAAGTTAGAATATAAGGCTCAGTGGTTTGGAAAAAACATACTCAGAATAGGGCAGTTTGAGTCTTCTTCTAAGCTCTGTAGCGTATGTGGATATCACAATAAAGAGCTTCAGTTAAAAGACAGAGAATGGACTTGCCCCGACTGTAAAACAAAACATGATAGAGATATCAACGCAGCAATCAATATCAAAAAATTTGCTCTCATAGATTAAAATCTAATTGGATTATGACACCTACGGAACGTGGGGAAGAGCTTGGGGACTTGTCCTCAATGGAGGGAGGAATGAACCAAGAAGCCACTCAATCTTAGATGAGTGGTAGTTCACGCACCAAATAACAAAAGCTTACTGAAGTTCACTCAAATTTACTTAATTTTACTCAGAACTACTTCAAAACTCAGCGTCCAGGTTCACAGGTTCGGTTCATAAGTTCCTGTCTCAGAATTCAGCGCTTCAAGATAAAGACGCATGATCTTCAGCCTTTCTTCGGCAATCTTTTTGGCAGTATCGGTGTTCAACTTCTCAGGGATAATAAAAGGCTTATACTGCATATATTCGTTAAAGC
>ENA-UOOK01003645-UOOK01003645.1-fermentation-metagenome-genome-assembly--contig:-NODE-3645-length-17315-cov-4.365469_pt1 | contig 17315 bp, 13 predicted proteins | sample MGYA00245777_ERZ724023 | MGnify/ENA primary metagenome ERZ724023 (study PRJEB28704, sample SAMN03018312) | fermentation metagenome | biome: anthropogenic terrestrial biome; feature: soil; material...
AATGTAAAAAAGAAGACTGTCCCAAAAATAATTTCTTATTTTGAGACAGCCCCTTCAAGTTCTGCTGTTTAATTTTAATCAATCATTCGGTAAGAAATTGCTTGATGGCGTCCGGATCAATCTTCGTATTACCAAGGATTGTGATGGCTGCATTATCCCCGGTAAACATCCACGCGGCCAGTTCCATCACATCCTCTGCTTTGGCATCCTCTATCTGCTTTAATACCTGATTCGGTGTATGGACATAACCCGTAATGAGCTTGGATTTTCCAATAGCGTTCATACGGCTTGCTGTGCTGTCCAGCCCCAGAATAAAATTGCCCTTGAGCTGTTTTTTGCTGCGAAGGAATTCTTCCTGGGTGATCCCCTTCTTTAAAATGCTGCGAAGCTCAGCATCTACCTGCTCAATAACCCGCCGGCAGTTGTCATGACTTGCCGCCGCATAAATTGTGAACATGCCGCAATCCCGAAAACATGAGGGGAAGGAATATATGGAATAGACAAGGCCCGCCTCCTCACGAATGCTTTGGAATAAACGGGAGCTGATTCCGCCCCCTATAATATTGTTAAGAATCATCAGCGGGTAAACCCGGCCATCGGCCATGGGAAGCCCATTAAAGCCAAAGCAGAGATGGGTCTGCTCCGTATCCTTTTCCTTATACAAAAAGTTCTTTTTAAAAACCGGCCTTTCTGCCGAGACAGGACTATAATGAAGCGGTTTCCATGAGCCGAAATATTTGTTGATGGTATCCAGCAGATTGGCTTCTTCAAAGTTTCCCACTACCGCGATAATACAGTTGTCAGGCGTATAAAATCTGGACATGTATTCGGTGATGGACTCCCTGGTTATGTTGTGAAGAGATTCCTCAGTTCCTAAGATAGGATAGCCTAAAGGCCCTTCACTCCATATTTCCCCGGTCATGAGATCATGGACCAGCTCTTCGGGATCGTCCTCATACATGTTGATTTCTTCCATCACCACTTTTTTCTCCGTCTCAATATGTACAGGATCGAAAACTGAATGAAGAAGCATATCGGATAATACATTTGCTGCAATTTCTAAATCAGAGTCCAATGTCTTGGTGTAGAAACAGGTGCAGTCCTTTCCGGTAAAGGCGTTAATTTGGCCGCCTACTTCATCTATATCGCAGGCGATATCCCTGGCACTTCGCTTTTGCGTGCCCTTAAAAACCATATGCTCAATAAAATGAGAAATGCCGTTCTGCCCGAGGGTCTCATATCTTGACCCTGTTCCGATCCATACTCCAAAAGCGACTGACTTAAGATGACTTAACCGTTCATACACGACCGTCAAATTGTTGTCAAGGATGCATTCTTTAAACAAATTATAAACCACCTTAAATTGAATTCAGATGAGTAACGACGGGGGGTCCCGTCGTTTGTTATCTTTTTATTTCCTTATATAATACCAAATTCGCCCCGGAATTGTAAAGCTAAAACACTTTCTTTCAGTTCGCTTGCAATATTCCTCAGAATATTGCGCTTTTCCACCACCCCGGTATAGGTTCCCTCTTTTCTGTTCACTTCCCTGTATTGCTGCAGCACATAGCATCTGGCACCCTTGATGGCTTTGGTTATATCGATAAGATCCTCGCCGCAAAGTTCAGGAGTGTAAGTGGTACGGAATTCATATTCAACCTTTCCTTCCTTTAAAAGCTCAATACTCTCAGCCAGCAATTCAGTATTTACAGGAGAGCAGCATACCTGGCGGTACTTGCAGAAAGGCGCTTTGATATCCATGGCGATATAATCCACCAGGCCTTTTTCGATCAGCTGCCTTAAAAGTGCCGGATCCGTGCCGTTGGTATCCAGTTTGGTCCGGTAACCCATGTTCTGAACGCATTCCATAAATGGGACTAAATCCTTTTGAAGAGTTGGCTCACCGCCTGATATGACGACTCCATCCAAAAGTCCCCGGCGTTTTTCAAGAAAGGCCATGACAGCTTCCTCGTCCAGATATTGATTCTTTCCGCTCTGACCGATCAGAGAACGATTATGACAGTAGCCGCAATTCATGTTGCAGCCCTGCGTGAAGACAACTGCTGAAAGCTTTCCAGGAAAGTCAATCAAGGAGTTCTTTTGTAATCCGGCAATTTTCATAAGTACACCTTCCGGGCATGGGAATAGCCCTTACCCGATTCTTTCATTGATTTCATTACCCGACCTTATCACTGATGACAAAATTCGTACGGGTTCGATATTCTTCCTGCTTCCCCTGGTTATAGTTTGCAACCGGCCTTAAATAGCCGACCACCCTGGACCAGACTTCAGTCTCTGCGCCGCAGGTGGGGCATGTAAAATGCTCGCCCTGTATGTAGCCATGGGTATTGCAGATTGAAAAGGTGGGGGTAATGGTTATATATGGCATCTTATAATGTTCGAATATTCTCCGGATCAAATTTTTACATACTTTAGTCTCCTGAATGCTCTCCCCGAGATAAAGATGTTGAACGGTCCCTCCCGTGTACAGGGATTGAAGATCATCTTGAAGCTCAATACACTCAAAAATATCATCGGTAAAGCCCACAGGCAGCTGGGTGGAATTTGTATAATAGGGTGCTTCCTCCCCTGCTGTAAGGATATCGGGATACCGTTCCTTATCAAGTTTAGCCAGCCGGTAGGAAGTGCCTTCGGCAGGAGTGGCCTCCAGATTATAGAAGTTGCCTGTCTCCTCCTGAAACTCAATCATAACATCCCGAAGATAATTCATGATTTCAACGGCAAACTGCTGCCCTTCGGCGGTTGTGATATCCTTTCCCATAAAGTTCAGCAGGGCCTCGTTCATGCCTACGATACCTATAGTATTAAAATGGTTGTACCAGTAATATCCGGTTCTCTGCTTGATATTTCTAAGATAATGGGAGGTATAAGGATAAAGCCCCTTTTCCGATTGTTGCTCAATAATTTTTCTTTTGATTTCAAGGGAGGTCTTTCCTATGCAGGCTATTTTATATAGCCTTTTCTTAAAATCTTCTTTTGTGGAGCTCAAATACCCGATTCTTGGCAAATTGATTGTAACGACACCTATGGATCCGGTCAGGGGATTACTGCCGAACAATCCGCCTCCTCTTTTCCTGAGTTCACCGGTATTAAGTCTCAGTCTGCAGCACATGGAAACGGCATCCTCAGGGGAAAGATCGGAGTTTACATAGTTGGCAAAATACGGAATGCCATACTTGCAGGTAATCTCCATAAAGCCTTCAACAGCCGGACTATCCCAGTCGAAATCACTTGTGATATTCAGAGTAGGGATAGGGAAGGTAAACACTCTTCCCTTGGCATCGCCCTCCAGCATAACCTCACAAAAGGCCTTATTCAGGATATCCATCTCTTTTTGGAAGTCTCCGTATTTATCATTGGTATATTCCCCTCCGCATATGACAGGTTCATCTTTTAAGGTCTTAGGAACCTTTATATCGAAGGTCAGATTGGAAAAGGGGCATTGAAAACCGACTCTGGTAGGGACATTGATATTAAATATAAATTCCTGAATACATTGCTTTACCTGGTTGTAAGTAAGCTCGTCATATCTGATGAATGGTGCGCAGTAGGTATCAAAGCTTGACCAAGCCTGGGCTCCGGCCAGCTCTCCCTGTGTTGTAAAGGTAGAGTTTACCACCTGGCCGAGAAAGCTCCGTAAATGCTTTGCAGGCTTGCTCTCGACTTTCCCGGGAACACCTCCGAATCCCTCCATGAGAAGTTGCCGCAAATCCCAGCCCGCACAATAGGCTCCAAAAAAGCCCATATCATGAATATGGCAATCTCCGCTTAGATGAGCCTCACGGACCTCAACCGGATAAATTTCATGCAGCCAGTAATTTTTCGTAAAGATTTCTCTTATGTAATTATTAAGCCCATTAACACTTTTTTGTGTATTTGCATTCTCTTGTATCTTCCAATCTTTATCGCCCAGGTAGTCACTAAACATGCCGATGGTGGCACCTACCAGAGCGTTGAGTTCTCTGGCGCTTTTGCGCTTTTCACGGTAAAGGATGTATGCCTTTGCAGTTTTTGAATGGCCGTTTTCTATCAGCACATATTCCACCAGATCCTGAATGCCTTCGACCTCGGGTATTTGTCCTTTGTATTTTTCTTCAGCCATGGCCACAACCTTGTCACAGAGTTTTTGGGCCAGGTCAAAATCCTTTCCTCCGCATGCTACTGCTGCTTTGAATATAGCAGATGAAATTTTTTCAGGTGCAAATTTCTCAATGCTTCCGTCTCTCTTCCGTATCTTATCAATCATGGAATGATTGTCCCCCGCTTTCGTTATGAGATCAACATCTCGTTGTTATTAATATTATCATGCACAACATATAGTGTCAATCATATAATTCTCCATATTTTGTGCAAAATCACGGAAGCTAGTATTGCCAAGGGTTTTAATGTTCAATTTACTTCTTATTTTCCACTTTAATCGAAAAATTGTAATGACATGATTACAGCATGTTCAGACGTTGAAGATTCATTAAAAAAAGCCAAAAGCCTTCTATCAAAAGGATTTTATGGCACTATGCCAATTTCGACAATTAATTAAAATAAGCAAAAAATTGCGACAATTTTTGATAGTTTTTTTGTTTTGTGCAATTTGACCAATAGGAAAATAGGCCTAATTGCAAATAGGACATTTGAAATTCAGATACATAGGGAATCCATGAGTCCCTGCTCGGCAAAACTGACATAGCGGTCTCCTGCTACAATGATATGATCTGCGACATGAATGGAAATTGGCTTCATGGCCTGACAGATTTTCCGGGTCACATCAATATCTGCGCCTGACGCCTTCAGGCTTCCTCCGGGATGGTTATGAGCCAGAATAATGCTATTGGCCTTATGCCTGAGAGCAGTTTCCACGATAATGCGGGGATAGACCGGCGCTTCGTTGATGGTGCCTTTATGCACTAACGCGGCATGGTTTACCCGGTTTTGGGCATCCAGGCAAAGAATAAAGAAGCATTCATAAACGCGGCCTGCAAAAAGTGTAACCGCGTATTCCCCGGCCTTTTTGGAGGAATTCACCAAAGGCCGGTCTCCCCACTTTTCTTTTAAATACCGCCGGGAAAGCGGCGCAATCATTGAAAGCAATACGGCGGTGTTGCTGCTGACGCCACAGCGTCTTTGAATATCTAACGGATCCGCCTCCAATAAATCATGCAAGGTCCCGAATTCCCTGATAATTCGGTGTGCCAGCTCATTGGTATCTTTTACCGGAATACAGTAAAAGAGAAGAAGTTCAATAATTTCATGATCCTCAAAGCCGTCAAGTCCCTCTTCTAAATACCTCATTCTGACTCTGTTGCGGTGTCCGCCATGAATAGCAGTATCAGCCATGACTTTTATCCTCTCAGCTGCTGTTTCGGCAGCTCGCCTTCAATTTATTGATTTATACTGCAAAATATAATATTCATTACATATTTTACTTATTAATAATAACATATTTATTGCTTACTTTACAAAGGGACGGTTCTTTTATTTCATACCACGATCTTTCTATCGTAAAATTACGCAGCAAAAAGGCCTCTAAGAAAGCGTTTCCCAAAGGCCCTTGATGTATAATCAAATGCAAATCTTATTTGGTTGCCAACCTTTGAGCGCGTTTCTCCATCGCTTCTCGAGTTACATCGATAAATACAGCAATTATGATAACCAAACCAATAACGACATACTGTAAATCACTCTGGGCACCAAGCAAATTTAGCCCATTGCGTATGACTGCAATTAATAGCGCTCCTACCATAGTCCCCGACATGGTGCCTTTTCCTCCCATAAAGGACGCACCACCAATAATACAAGCTGCGATTGCATCCGTATCGTAGGTTGTACCCGCTGTAGCATTTGCAGAAGAAACGCGGCCAACCAGAATAATTGCGGCAAATCCAGTTAATAAGCCGGACAATGCATACACAATGCGCAGCACACGACCTGAATTAATACCGGATAGACGGGCTGCTTCAGGATTACCGCCAATGCAATAAATCTCTCGTCCAAGGGCGCTGCGAGATAGGAATATATGCATAATAATGAAAGCTATGATGACAAATATAAAGCTGACCGGAAAACCATTGATGGTTTTTGCCCCTAAAGCAAGTACCATATCAACCCCTTGGTTTTGAAATCCGATTGGTGTAGATGCTGTAATAATCAAAGCCAATCCGAGCGTAACATTTTTCATACCTAATGTAGATACGAAGGGATGCGGCAGACGGAGCTTGGTCAACAACACGCCATTTATATAGCCGCAGATAAGACCCGTTACCAACGCAGCTGCCATCATAAGGATCGAATTCTTAATTCCGTTCTTCATCATTACACCCATCACACAGGCAGCAAGCACACAATTGGAGCCGACTGAAAGGTCAATGTCTGCTGTGATAAGCACAATCAGCATACCCGCAGAAATAAAACAATTGATTGACGCCTGCTTCAAAATGTTCATGAAGTTGCTATAGCTTAAAAACTGTTCCGTCGTTAATGACAATATTACACATAAAACCAGCAAGCCAATCAATGGCCCTAATTTTGACAGTAATCCCTTAATAGTGAACTGCTTCATTTTTATCATACAAGTACTCCTCCCCACCCGGCCTTCATAATGGACTCCTGATTAAAATGTTCTGAACCCCGATCAATCTCAGCCATAACCCTGCCTTCTCGCATAACAATTACACGATCACTCATTCCAAGAATTTCTGGCAGTTCCGAGGATATCATGATAACACATTTTCCTTTTTTAACCAGACTATTCATTATGTTATATACCTCTATCTTAGCGCCAACATCAATACCCCGAGTAGGCTCATCGAAAATATAGATGTCTGCATCGGTATTAATCCATTTTCCAATAACTACTTTCTGTTGATTTCCGCCAGATAATTGCCCTGCGATTTCATTGTTGGACGGTGTTTTGATCCGCAGCGAATGAATACTCCGGTTACTGCTTTCATGAATTGCGTTATTATTCAACATGCCGAATTTAGAAAATTTCTTTATACTTGCAAGAATAAGATTTATGCTTACGGCTTGTGATAATATCAAACCTTGTCCCTTTCGATCTTCGGTCAAAAAGGCAATGCCCTGGGCAACTGCCTGGGCCGGCGAATTTATATTTGCTTTCTTCCCCTTTATGTAGATTGCTCCGCTTTCAATTGGATCCGCACCAAAAATGGCACGCATTGTTTCCGTGCGTCCTGCACCGACTAATCCGGCAAAACCGAGGATTTGTCCACCATATGCTTCAAAAGAGACATTTCGCAGTATTCCGGCATTCAAGTTTTCAACCCGAATCATACACTCGCCCTTTACACCGAACTCCTTCGGGAATCGGTCATCCAGAGTACGTCCAACCATGGCAGTAATTAATGATTCATTTGTCATATCCGAAACCTTTTTTGTACAGATATGCTCACCGTCACGCATGACCGTGACACGGTCACATATTTCGAATAACTCTTCCAATTTATGCGATACAAATAAGATGGCAACACCTTGCTCTTTCAATTTTCGTACAGTAGACATAAGCTGAAAAACTTCTTTTTCACCGAGCAAAGAAGTTGGCTCATCCATAATAATAAGCTTTGAATTAAGCTGAATTGCCTTTCCTATTTCAATCATTTGCTGCAGTCCCATTCCTAGATTTCCGCATATTCTGCGCGGATCTATATCATGCCCAAGCGCGCACATTGCATTTTGCGCTTCCTTGTGCATGGCTTCATAGTTGAGCAATCCGAGCTTATTTTTAATACCTCTTCCAATAAATATATTGTCTGTAATCGACAGAAGTTTTACGATATTAAGTTCCTGATACACACATGCAATTCCGGCATCACGTGCATCACTGGGTTTCGTAAATTTCTTCTGCACGCCATCGACCCAGATTTCACCTTTGTCTGGCATATGTACACCCGTCAGTACCTTAATCAATGTAGATTTTCCAGCACCGTTCTCCCCTACTAAACCATGTACTTCCCCCGGCTTAATTTGCAGGGACATATTTTTCAATGCTATAACTCCTGGAAATATCTTTGTTATATTTCTCAGTTCTACAATGTACTCGCTGATAATAGTCATCCTTTCTAACAATTATTAGGCATAATACAGTCGTAACGGCCGTGGAAATATCCATGACCGTTACGAGCGTATGAGCAGGCGATATCACTATTTCAGAAAACTTACTACATTCTCCTTGGTAATTAATAACGCAGGAACATCCTGATATTCTTCAATTTTTTCGCCTTGAATCGCCTTATAAGCTTGAGCTACACATTGATAACCCATACTATATGGCTGCTGTGCGACAGTCGCATCAATTTCGCCCGAATCAATCAGATGCAAAACCGCAGAATCACCGTTAAATCCAACCAAAGTAATACCACTTATGCCTGCATTTTTAATGGCTTGTAAACATCCTTGAATCATGTCGTCATTCATTGCCAGAACTGCATTAATCTTACCCGGATATTTCGTTAGAAGGTCTTCCATAACCGCAATGGCACCATCAGCGGTGTTTTTGCCGTACTGTGTCTCGAGCACGGTGCAGCCGTTCTCTTCCAACCCTTGTGTAAACCCTTCCAGACGAGCGGCTGATGTCCCTTCACCTTGCTGGCCGCCAATCAAAACCGCGTTTCCGCCCTTTCCGATAGCCTTTGCAGCAAATTCGCCCCCAAGTTTAGCTGCCGGTGTGTTACCTGTCCCAATAAATGCGGTCTTTCCTTCCAGGTTGAAATCAGTATCAACCGCAATAATGGGGAGCTTGCCCAGATATGGGCTTAATGCGCCAATGACAGCATTCTCTTCACAAGGCGCAACTGCGATAGCATCAACTCCTACAGATAACTGTTCCTCAATCATGGTCACCTGTTGTGCAATTTCACTCTCGGCATTGGGACCCAACACCGTAACGTTGATGCCAAAATCCTTTGCAGCGGCGTCACAGCCCTCCTTCATTGTTTTCCAGTATTCCGCAGTCAGTGCTTTGAATATAACTGCCACTGTTGCCTTTTTGGGTTCGGAAGTATTTTGTGTACTTGATGCCTCTGCAGGTTTAGCGCTCGATTCACCTGCAGTAGTCGGGGCTCCGGAGTTGCCGCAACCGATTAGCGCAAAAGCCATAACTCCCGCCATAAGTAATGCGAATAACTTTTTTTTCATGATTATCCTCCCTTTTTTAATTTTGTTGTGTTAATGTTTGATTTGCTAAAAAGATTCTAAAGTATACTGCATTAGCTCAGCCGTTTGTTGATAACTTTGATGAGAAAAGTTTTCATTTTTCAATGACAAAGATGTGGCAAAAATTGCAATGGAGTCTTTTTTTTCTATTGTTCTAGAACATTTGGGGCATACATGGATACAAATCTTCTTGGTTCTCATTTAAAAATTGTAATATTTCTGATATGCATTATGCCACACAACACCTTTATACTAGAGCTTTTAAAGGGAGGATTCCATAATAAAACTTGCTTTCTATATGTGAAAACTTGCTCTTTCTTAATCGCAATATACAAATATAAAAATAATTTCATCAATTATAGTAGGAGATAACAGACGTTGCGTCCGTTTTTGAATCGAAGGATTTCTGGAAAATTTCTAGAAAGGTATCCGTTCTATATTGAAAGCAGCATCTATATTGGATACTTACGAAATCGGCTTGGCGACAATCCTACCCGTCGGCAGAACGCATTCGTAAATGTTTCCACATCTTGATATCCAACTTTCACAGCAATCACTTTAACTGGTATATCGGTAGTCTTAAGTAGGTGCTTTGCACAATTGATACGAATTAACATCATAAATTCATGGGGAGAATAACCGCATTCCCTCTTAAATAGGCGCGAAAAGTGATACTTGCTCATATTTGCGACCCGTGCCATATCCGTTAATGATATTTTTTCATTATAATGCTCTTTGATGAATCTCGTTACCAGAGATACTGGTGAATCGCTATCGACAGTATCTTTTTCTATGCTGCGATTATCAAGCAACGAAATCAATATGTAATAGAGCTTATATGATAAACAAGCTTCATTTGGCAATTGCTCCGTACGGCAAGCGGAGACGATCTCATAAATGCTGCTTTTGACTTCCTCTGCTCTGGGTGTATCGAAAACAAACCCATTATGGCGCTCCATAATATGCTTGTAGAACTGCCCGGTGTTCGTTCCGTCGAGATGAAGCCAAATAAATTCTGTGTTCCCTATAGTATGGTATTCATGTGGGATATGACAATTTATAAAGCCTATCTGACCGGCTGTTGCAACCATTGTTACATCCCCGGTACTTACAGAAAGCCGGCCCTTGCATATATAAAATATGAGATAATTGTTATAGTCCTCGCGCTGGATTCGGTAATCATTATTCGTAAAATAATACCCGCAAGAAGTCATGTAATAAAGCATACGAGAGGCATTTTCCGATGGTGTCAGAAAATACAGGTCTGATCCAGAGCAAGTTCCACGCTCTTGTGCTAACATACGCTATAGATCTCCTACAACAATGAACGATTGATTCTTCTATAAAACATTATACATAATCCATATTCTCTGTCAAATTTAACCTATCAGCAGATCAGAGTCAAGCGGTACATGTTAAATCTTTTTGAAAACCGCAAGAAATAGCAAATGAACAGCAAATTATATCATTCTTTCTGCCGAATCGCACCGTTATAATAAATCTGTAAACGCTGCTATTATCAACGTTTTATATCATAATGATAATATTGGGGAATTGATATGAAATCTAGAGAACGAGTAATTGCTGCCATTAATCATCAGAAACCTGACCAAGTCCCGATAGATTTTGGCGCAACAGGTCAAACAGGAATAAGTGTATCAGCTATGTATCGATTACGTGAATATCTTGGGTTACCCCAAAAGGCTTTGGAAATTTTTGAGATTTGCCAAATGCTTGGAGTCGTGGATGATGATTTACGACAGATTATTAAAAGTGATGTTATTGGATTGAATCACCCAGAAGATTCACTTGGCGTGCCAAATACATCAGAAAAGAAATTGTTCAGAATGCCTGACGGTACACCTACTCTAATCAATACGGGTAACGAGTTTGATGTGCTTCCTGATGGGAGAGTCCAAATGTACCCGCAAGGTGATCGCAGTGCGCCACCTTCCATCTATATGCCCGCGGGAGGATATTTTTTTGAAATTATCGATCGTGCTCCTAAGATTGATGAGGATAATCTGACTCCCCGGGAAGATTTTAAGAACTTTTTTTCGATCATGACTGACGAAACTGCAAAATATTATGAACGCGAATCCCATCGTTTGTATACCGAGACCGAATATGCCATCATAGGCAATCTCGGAGGAGCCGGTTTTGGAGATGCTGGCGCGGTTCCTTCACCGTTTGAAAAATATCCGCGTGGCATTCGAAAATTTGATGATTGGTGTATGGCGCAGCTTCTTTATCCCGAATACGTGCAAGAAGTCTTTGAGATGCAGACGGAGTTTATGCTAAAAAATCTTGAAATTTATAAACAAGCTTGTGGTGACAATATCCAGATTATATGGATCAGCGGAACCGATTTTGGGACACAAAATGCTGAATTCATGTCTACCGATATGTTTAGACAGCTCTATAAGCCCTATTATAAGCGCGTATGCGATTGGATTCATCAAAATACAAGCTGGAAGACTTTTTTCCACACTTGCGGCTGTGTTGTAAAATTATTGGATGATTTCGTCGATATGGGTATGGACATTATTAACCCCGTGCAGCTTTCCGCCAAGGGCATGGATGCACATATGCTTAAAGAAAAGTATGGCCGCAAGCTTGTATTCTGGGGCGGCGGTGTAGACACTCAAAAGATCTTGCCTTATGGGACACCTGACCAGGTCGAAGCTCACGTCACCGAGCGCTTGGATATCCTCTCAAAAGATGGAGGATATGTATTTGCCACCATTCACAATATTGTCGGTGACACGAAGCCTGAAAATATTTATGCCACCTATGAAGCTGTGCATAGATATAACGAGCTACATTTTGGACTATAAATAGACCACTTCTCATTTTTCTATGTAAAAAGTGTCCCATAATGTTTTTATTAAAAAACAGGGTGCTGACAAGCAAAAGCTCTATCTGTCAGCACCCTATTTATGTGATATTAATTTTCGCTTAACTCGTTACGTTGCAAGGCTTTCACGCCATGTATTCCAAATCTGACGAAGCGCTTACTTTGCCTTGACCGCTGCCTGTGCTGCAGCCAAGCGGGCAATGGGCACACGGAACGGTGAGCAGGAAACATAGTTTAAACCTGCCTTATGGCAGAATTCTACTGATGCCGGATCTCCGCCGTGTTCACCGCAAATACCGAGCTTGATATCAGGGCGTACTTTTCTGCCCAGATCAGCTGCCATCTGAACCAGTCTTCCTACACCGGATTGATCAAGCTTGGCAAAGGGATCAAACTCATAAATTTTCTTTTCATAGTAATCCTCCAGGAATCTGCCGGCATCATCGCGGGAGAAGCCGAACGCCATCTGGGTAAGGTCATTGGTGCCAAAGGAAAAGAAATCTGCTTCAGCGGCAATTTCATCAGCGGTAATTGCGGCTCTTGGAATTTCAATCATGGTCCCGACCTTATATTCCAGCTTAACGCCTGCTTTTTTGATGACTTCGTCTGCTGTCTTAACGACTATATCTTTTACATATTTAAATTCTTTGACATCCCCAACCAGCGGAATCATGATTTCAGGCGTTACATTCATGCCTTTCTTATTGACATTGATGGCGGCCTCAATGACGGCTCTGGTCTGCATCTCTGCAATTTCGGGATAGGAAACAGCAAGGCGGCAGCCACGGTGCCCCAACATGGGGTTGAACTCATGCAGGCTGACAACAAGAGCCTTCAAATCCTCAAAGGTCATGTCCATTTCCTTGGCAAGTGCCTGGATTTCCTCATCGTCCTGGGGCAGGAATTCATGAAGCGGGGGATCCAAATAACGAATGGTTACAGGGAAGTCTTTCATTTCACGGAATAGTCCTTCAAAATCTTCCCGCTGCATGGGCAGAAGCTTTCCAAGTGCTTTTCTTCTTTGCACCTCTGTACGTGCTACAATCATTTCACGCATGGATTTGATACGATCAGAATCAAAGAACATATGCTCTGTACGGCACAGGCCAATGCCTTCAGCGCCAAACTGGTAAGCCTGGGCAGCATCTGCCGGAGTATCCGCATTGGTTCTTACCTTTAAGGTGCGAAGCTCGTCAGCCCAGCTCATAAAGGTACCGAAATCACCTGTCATTTCAGGAGCTGTAGTAGGAAGCTGGCCGGAATAGACATTTCCTGTTGATCCATCAAGAGAGAACCAGTCCCCTTCTTTGTAAACTTTGCCGGCTTTATCAGTAAAGGTTTTATTTTCTTCGCTGATCTTTACATCTCCGCAACCTGCCACACAGCATCTGCCCATACCACGGGCAACAACGGCAGCATGAGATGTCATTCCCCCACGGGCTGTCAAAATACCCTGTGATACATGCATACCCTCAATATCTTCGGGCGATGTTTCAAGCCGGACCAGGATAATCTGCTTCTCTCCATTTCCAAAAGCCTTTGCAGCATCGTCGGCGGTGAAATAAATCTTGCCGGTAGCGGCTCCCGGGGAAGCAGGAAGTCCCTTTGCAATGGGCTTGGCATCTTTTAATGCCTTAGCTTCAAAATTCGGATGAAGCAGAGAGTCCAATTGCTTGGGTTCAACCTTCAAAATGGCTTCTTCTTTTGTTAGCATGCCTTCATGAACAAGGTCAACCGCTATTTTAAGAGCAGCCTGAGCAGTACGCTTACCGTTTCTGGTCTGAAGCATGAATAATTTGCCGCGCTCAATGGTAAACTCCATATCCTGCATATCACAGTAATGGTCCTCAAGAGTCTTTGCAATTTCAACAAACTGGTTATAGGCATTGACATTTGTCTCTTTCAGGTGATCAATAGACTGCGGCGTGCGGATACCGGCCACAACGTCCTCGCCCTGGGCGTTCATCAAGAACTCACCATACAGCTTTTTCTCGCCTGTAGAGGGATTACGGGTAAACGCAACACCGGTGCCGGAATCCTCCCCCATATTGCCATAGACCATTTCCTGGACATTGACAGCCGTACCCCACTCACTGGGAATATCATTCAAACGGCGGTATACATTAGCACGCGGGTTATCCCAAGAACGGAAGACTGCTTTAATTGCCTCTAACAGCTGTACTCTCGGCTCCTGAGGGAAGGGCTGCCCCATTTCCTTCTCATAAAGCTCATGGTACTTTTTGACCAATAACTTAAGGTCATCGGCATCCAATCCGGTATCCAGATGAACACCCTTCTTTTCTTTCATTTCTTCAAGGATGCGTTCGAATTTATTTTTTTCAATGCCCATCACAACATCGCTGAACATGTGAATAAATCTTCTGTAGCTGTCATAAGCAAAACGTGTGTTGTTGGTAAGCTTTGCAAGTCCTTCTACAACAATATCATTCAGACCAAGGTTTAAAATAGTATCCATCATACCTGGCATAGAAGCCCTTGCTCCTGAACGAACTGACACCAGAAGAGGGTTATCAGGGTTTCCAAACTGTTTTTCGACGATTTTTTCCATCTTTAAAAGGTACTCGTAAATTTGATCCTCAATATCCTTTTCGATTTTCTTGCCGTCTGCGTAATAACGGGTGCATGCCTCGGTTGTAACTGTAAAGCCTCTGGGTACAGGAAGTCCTAATCCGGTCATTTCGGCCAGGTTAGCACCCTTTCCGCCCAACAGGTTGCGCATGCTGGCGTTTCCTTCGCTAAAAAGATAAACGTACTTGGTCATAAATTATCCTCCTTGTGCATTTAAGGAGCTCTTTAAATGCTCCTGAATCAACATATTATATCCCAATTTTATTTTTTAGATAATCAGGCAGAGCCTCAATGGAAATTCTTTCTTGTTCCATGGAATCCCTTTCGCGTACAGTGACGCACCCATCTTCAAGGGAATCAAAATCAAAGGTAATACAGTAGGGAGTTCCGATCTCATCCTGCCTTCTATAGCGTTTCCCAATGGATCCGGTTTCATCAAACTCGCATACAAATTGACGGCTTAATGCCTCATATATTTTCCACGATTGTTCGGTAAGTTTTTTAGAAAGGGGCAAAACAGCCGCTTTAACAGGCGCAAGTGCCGGATGCAGCCTAAGTACAGTCCTGACATCTCCTTCGGATATCTCTTCTTCGTCATAGGCGTCGCAAAGGAATGCCAAAGCTATACGGTCGGCTCCCAATGACGGTTCTACGACATAGGGCACATATTTTTCATTTTTAACGGGATCGAAATAGGATAAATCTTCTTTGGAATAGGTCATATGCTGTTTCAGGTCATAATCGGTACGATCGGCTATGCCCCACAGCTCTCCCCAGCCAAAGGGAAATTTGAATTCAATATCCGTTGTTGCCCTGCTGTAGAAAGACAGTTCCTCTTTTTCGTGGTCCCGAAGCCTCATGTTTTCTTCCTTGATGCCAAGGTCTAATAGCCACTTTTTGCAGAAGTCCTTCCAATAGACGAACCATTCCAGATCGGTTCCAGGCTCACAGAAAAACTCCAGCTCCATTTGCTCAAACTCTCTGGTTCTGAAGGTAAAGTTTCCGGGTGTAATTTCATTTCTGAAAGACTTTCCGATTTGCCCGATCCCGAAAGGAATTTTTCTGCGGGTTGAGCGCTGGACATTCTTAAAATTGACAAAGATGCCCTGAGCTGTTTCCGGACGCAGGTAAATTTCATTTTTTGAATCTTCCGTCACGCCCTGAAAGGTTTTGAACATCAGATTAAACTTTCTGATCTCTGTGAAATTATGCCCGCTGCAGCTTGGGCAGGGAATATTTTTACCCTTAAGATAAGCTGTCATGGCTTCATTGGACATACCATCCACAGCCATCTCAATACCGTTTGCCGAATTGTAGTCTTCAATAAGCTTATCCGCTCTGTGCCTTGTTTTACACTGCTTGCAGTCAATCAGAGGGTCGGAAAACCCGCCCACATGACCCGAAGCCACCCAGACCTGCGGATTCATAAGAATGGCGCAATCCACTCCGACATTATAGGGGTTTTCCTGAATAAACTTTTTCCACCATGCTTTTTTAACATTATTCTTGAATTCAACACCAAGAGGGCCATAGTCCCAAGTATTGGCTAGGCCGTCATAAATTTCTGACCCTTGAAAAATGAAGCCGCGATTCTTGCAAAACGCAACTATCTTATCCATGGTTTTTTCAAACTGCATTTATTGAATCCTCCTGTTTTTTAGGCAATATTTTAAAGTATATCTTCCTCACTGTTCAATGAGGTTTCAACCAAATTTTCATGGGGGGATTGTTCTTTAGATATCTTATGGTAGGTTACTTTTCCCTCATATATCTCATTCAGGGCTATGGTAACATCTTTGTTGGAATCATAATCCGTCAGCTTTTGGGCGCCGTCTGTAAGCATGCGCGCACGTTTTGCAGCTGCAATCACCAAAGTATAGCGACTATCTACCTTTTTAAGTAATGAGGCCATCGGTGGGTAAATCATATATTTTATTCACTCCTTAAATGTTTTTAAACTCTTGAATCAAATCCTTGTTTCGTATAATTCGCATTTTTTCTGATTCTATAATATGAATGAAGCGATTCGCCGCTGATTCAATGTTGTCATTTAATATCATATAATCATATTGATCCAGGAACTGAAACTCTTCTCTGGCTCGCAAAAGTCTTTTTTGGATGGTCTCCTCATTCTCGGTTCCTCTTCCCCTCAGCCGGTTTTCAAGTTCATTGCCATCGGGGGGAACAATAAAGCAGAGGACACATTCCGGAAAGAGCTTTCTAACATGCAAAGCCCCTTCCACTTCAATTTCCAAAATCACAATATGACCCTTTTCAATTTCACTGCAGACAAATTCTCTGGGTGTTCCATAATAATTGCCGCAATAATCGACCCATTCAATGAGCTGATCATTTTTGATCATTTCCTCAAATTGTTCTTTGGTCTTAAAAAAATAGTTTTCCCCCTCCATTTCCGACGGTCTGGGCGAACGGGAAGTGGCTGAGATTGAAAGCACAACATTATCGCTTAATTCCATCATTTTGCGGACAACAGTACCCTTACCTACGCCGGCAGGGCCGGAAACGACAACAAGCAGACCGGATTTCATGAATTTTCCTCCTGTTATTAATGGTTGGCCAGTTTATAGATTGCATAGACATCCTCACCGTCGAGCTCTTTAAAGCCGCCGATGGTGCGTTCCCCGTGAAAAACACAGCTGTCCGCCAGCTGACGGAGGACATC
>ENA-UOOK01003647-UOOK01003647.1-fermentation-metagenome-genome-assembly--contig:-NODE-3647-length-17308-cov-6.040225_pt1 | contig 17308 bp, 15 predicted proteins | sample MGYA00245777_ERZ724023 | MGnify/ENA primary metagenome ERZ724023 (study PRJEB28704, sample SAMN03018312) | fermentation metagenome | biome: anthropogenic terrestrial biome; feature: soil; material...
ATCAGGTGATCATCTATAACATGGGCAAAATGGTAAGTCGGGATGCCATCTGATTTTAAAAGTACAAAATCTAACGAATTCTTAGGCATAATAAGCTCTCCTCTGATCCCATCCCTAACAGAGATAGTTGAATGATTATTAATATCCGCTTTAAACCGAAGTATATACGACTGATTCGAATTCATTCTCTGTTTTATTTCATCAAAGTCCAATGTCCTACAAGATGCCCATTCACCATAATACCCGATATTCTGCTTTAAATTCATTTGCTTTTCTCTAACAACTGCTAATTCTGTTTCACCACAAAAGCATGGATATGCCAAACCATTCTTAACTAAATATTTAGCAAAAACCTGATAAATGTTTTTTCGTTGTAAAGCCACGGCACTAAGCTTCCTTCATGAAATTTTTTTGTATATTCGGGGTTATTTAAATATTGTTCTTCGATAGCGTCATAACTTAACGCACTGCTGCTGATATGTCCTTGATAAAGACCTTCATTATCATTATTTAATATATCATATTTATAACCGTAAAACGGCACTCCGACCACTAACTTGTCCGAAGGCAAGCCGGTATTCAGCCATTGTCTAACGCTTGAATCAATGCTTATTTTGTATTGAAATGACTGATCATTATTATCAAATAAGGGTGAATTGAAATCAGAATATGTATCCCATGGTCCGTGCATGTCATATGTCATCAAATTTACATAATCCAAGTACTTATGAAACTTGTCAGCCTCCGTGTTACTTATGTAAGTGCCGTTCACTCCTGCGGCAATGGTAAGCAGATAATCTTTATTATCTTTCAATTCCCGAGCATCAAGTTTTTCCCGAATTTCCTTGAGCAGCATGGTAAAATTCTGCTTATCATTCGGACTTTTTGAATTAGTTTCAAGACCTCCTACCACAGGATATTCCCAGTCTAAGTCTATTCCGTCAAGCCCGTATTTTGCAATAAACTCAACACAGCTGTCTGCAAATTTCAATCTGTTTTCCTCTGTAGCTGCCATATCCGAAAACCTTCCGGACCAATTCCATCCTCCAACGGATATAAGAACCTTCAACTCAGGGTTGATTTTCTTAAGCTCGTTAAACATTTCAAAGTTTGACGGGTCCTTGTCGGGATAACCCATTGATATTCTGTAGTCAGGTCCGATATTGGCAAATGCGTAATTAATATGGGTCAACTTACTTACATCCACCTTATCGGGAGTATATCCTTCATATGACTTCCAAGCCGGATAATAACCTACTATTATTTGTTGGGATTGTACTCTAATTCCTTCATTATTTGCTGAATCCGATGATTTCTCACTTCCTTCCGTCAATACAGTGTCAGCTTGTCCTATGTAGAATAACATAATAAATGCTATTGCTATAAATAAATACTTCATTGTCCTTTTCATATGTATCCCCTAAAAACGTTTTTAAATAGTATATCATATTATAATAATTTTGAGGCTTGAAATATAAGGCAGTTCTTTTTACTCTTAGTTTATTTTCCAATATAAGCTAATGGCTTTATTGTATAAGTTTTACCGCAAATGCCATTTGGATATAAGTACCAATCTAAAATTTCTGATTTTATGGTATGTTAGAAATATAATTGTTTAAATTTGGAGGGCTTATGTTAAATATAGGTTGTCATTTGTCCGTTTCTAAAGGATATGAAGCAATGGGCAGGGATGCTTTAAAAATCGGAGCGAACACATTTCAGTTTTTTACCCGTAATCCGCGAGGGAGCAAGGCTAAGGAAATTGATATTAATGATATTGAAAAATTGAAAATATTAATGAAAAAGAATAACTTTGCAAAAATATTAGGTCATGCGCCATATACACTCAATATCTGTTCTGCTGAAGAAAGAACCAGGGAATTTGCATTGGAAGTTTTAGAGGATGACTTAAAAAGAATGGAGTACCTGCCGAATAATTTATATAACTTTCATCCGGGAAGCCATGTAAAACAGGGTGTGGATATTGGTATTAAATATATTGCTGATGGACTTAATAAAATACTATACCCGGAACAAACAACAATAGTATTGCTCGAAACAATGTCCGGTAAAGGAACTGAAATCGGCAAAACCTTTGAAGAGTTAAAGCTTATTATTGATAATATTAATCTTAAAGACAAAATAGGGGTATGCTTGGATACCTGTCACGTATATGACGGAGAATACGATATAGTTAATGATTTAGATGGTGTACTATATGAATTTAATAAAATTATAGGTATTGACAAATTACATGCCATTCATTTAAATGACAGCAAAAACGCAATGGGAAGTCATAAGGACCGTCATGAAACAATCGGAAACGGGCAGATAGGTATCGATGCTTTTTCAAGAATAATCAACCATCCGAAGTTAAAAAATCTCCCATTCTTTTTGGAAACTCCAAACGATTTGGAGGGTCACGGAAAAGAAATACTTCTTCTTAAAAAGCTTTATAATGGCTGAAAATAGCAAAGAAGCCCCCTTCTTGGTATATTGCGGCTCATTTGTTATGGGGGCTTGCTTTATTTAGGGCATCTCGCAGTCTCAATCACCAATGTATTTACTCCCTTCGGTCGTATACATTGGGATTTCGTTGCGAATGACCTACCAGCCATTTCTCAGAAAAAAGACTCTGAGAAATGGGGTTAGGGCATCTTTTTCTTGAATAAAACGGAAAAGTAGGATAAACTGTTTGTTAATACTAAATTATAAGGAAAAGAAAATGGCTGATAACATTAATCTTACAGAAGGAAACATACGCAAAACATTAGTAAAATTAGCACTTCCCATAATGGGAACTTCATTTATACAAATGGCATACAATTTAACCGATATAATGTGGCTTGGAAGGCTCAGTACCGATGCGGTTGCCGCCGCAGGTACGGCCGGGTTTTTTTTGTGGTTTGGCTCTGCCTTAATTATGATTGCACAGGTTGGAGTCGGAGTAAATGTTGCACAATTATTCGGCAGGCAAGACTTGGAAGGTGTAAAAAGATATATTTCCAACGGATTTCAGCTTAATATGATTATAGCAATTTTATACTCTTTATTTCTTTTTATTTTCAGACAGCAGATAATCGGATTTTTTAATATTCAAGAAGCCAACGTCAGTGAAATGGCAGTCGAATATCTGTCAATTATTGCCGTCGGCATAACATTTCATTTTTTGAATCCTGTTTTCTCAACAATTTTAAACAGCACAGGCAACAGCATAACTCCATTTAAAGTAAACACAATCGGACTTATTGCCAATATAGTAATTGACCCTTTATTGATATTCGGTTTCGGACCCTTGCCTGCGTTGGGTATCAAGGGTGCCGCCTTGGCTACGATAATGTCTCAATTTTTTGTTACGGTCATATTTTTAATTGTAGGGAAAAAATATAATACTATTTATTCGCATGTCAAATTATTTATTAAACCATGTATTGAAACCATTAAAAATATAATTATAATAGGAGTCCCTCCATTTGCACAGGTAGGTCTGCATTCGGTAATAGCCATGGTTTTGACGAAAATATTAGCGGACTTTGGACCCGTGGCAATTGCTGTTCAAAGTATCGGCTCTCAAATCGAGTCGATTACATGGATGACCGCTGAGGGCTTTTCTGCGGCAATTTCAGCATTTGTGGGACAAAATTTAGGTGCGGGAAACATAAAAAGAATAAAGGAAATATATTCACAGGGAATTCAAATATTAGGAGGAATCGGTATATTAACAACCTTAATACTAATATTTGGAGCTGAAATATTATTTTCAATATTTGTCCCCGATGACCCCATAGCTATTATAGAAGGTATTAATTATTTGAAAATTTTAGGCTTGTCACAATTTTTTATGACAATTGAAATAGGTGCAACCGGAGCATTCAACGGATTGGGAAAAACACTTTTCCCCACGGTAAACGGAGTTATATTAAATATATTAAGAATACCTGCCGCACTTATTCTAAGCAAAACAGTATTAGGATTATCGGGAATATGGTGGGCAATCAGCTTGTCTTCTATATTAAAAGGAGTAATATTATTTATTTTATTTCATATGTATTGGAAACATTTTGAACAAATAATGGCAGCGCAAGATAATTGTTAACCAACATAATATTCCGTCATATACTAATTAAATAAAAAGGTATATTTTTAGGAGGGAATAAATGGCTATCAGACCACCTATTTTGCGAGCCGGCGATACCATAGGAATAGTTACCTTAGGCAGCCCGCGGGATGCCGAATCAATTGACTCAAGAATACAAACCCTGCAATCTATGGGTTTTAATGTTGTTGTAGGGGAACATGTGTATTCTGATGACGGTATTGTTGCCGCATCTCCCATGGAACGTGCATCAGATTTGATGAATATGTTTATGAATCCTGATGTCAGAGCTATAATACCTACAAGAGGCGGTACGGGAGTATCGGACATTATTCCGTTTCTTGATTACAATATAATAAGGCTTAATCCGAAAATTATTACGGGATACAGCGATGTAACAATCTTATTGAACGTGCTGTACACATTGGCAGACTTAATTACCTTTCATAGTTTGCTTTTAATAGATTTCAGACCTACCACCCCGGCATATAACTTCAATCAGTTCTTTACAGCCACATCAACGTTAACTTCGCCCAGACCGCTTGAAAATCCTCCCGAAATGCCATTAATAAGCAGAGTTCCGGGAAATGTGACAGGCACTATAGTCGGAGGAAACCTCTCGTCCTTTGTTGATACATTGGGAACTCCCTTTGAAGTAGATACTACAGGCAGGATTTTATTTATTGAAGAAACTCACGAAGCGGCAAGCCGTGTTTACAGAATGATTGCTCACTTGATACATGCCGGCAAATTTAATGATTGCATAGGAATTATTATGGGAGAATGCTCGGGATGTTATGCAAATTACGGCAAATCATATGACGATATAATAAATGAAGTGATCGTTCCCTTGGGCAAGCCGCTTATGACCAATTTAGCGTCAGGGCATGGTCTTTACAAAATGGCTATTCCAATAGGAGCAGTTACGAATCTTAATACTTACAATAATACATTAACCGTTTTGGAGCCTACAGTCAGTCTGTAGGCTCTATTTATTTAATCATCTGATCATTGCTGAAAAAATCTTCCCAAGGGTCATTTCCTTCAATCCTTAAAAGGGCATTATTAATGTCAATGCCGTCAGGAGCAACGGTGTAAAGCTCATCCCAGGAGATGGGCATTGATACTTTGGCTCCTTCTTTAGCTCTTAAAGAATATGGTGCAATGCTTGTAGCACCTCTTGCGTTTCGTATCCAGTCGATAAATATTTTGCCTTTGCGATTAGCCTTTCTCACATTGGCGGTGTAGCGCTCTGGCCACTTATTCTCCATTACTTCCGCAACCTGCTTTGCAAAATCACGAAACCTTTCCCAATCTGCAGAAGGCTTCAGGGGCACAACAACATGGTATCCCTTGCCTCCGCTGGTCTTGAGATAAGAATTGAGAGACAGCTCATCAAGGATACTTTTAATATCCAGCACCCCCTGACGCACCCTGCTTAAATCCATCCCTTCATCCGGGTCTAAATCAAACACCATCATATCCGGCATTTCAAGCTTACGGACATTGCTTCCCCAAATATGAAATTCCAATGTTCCCATTTGCGCCTCGGAGATAAGCCCGGTTATATTTTCAATATAATAATATTCCTCTGTTTCATTACCCGCCGCGGCAACAGGCAATGTTACAATTCCTTTGATTCCGGGACCCGGATGTTTTTTATAAAAGCACGATTTCGACACACCCTTGGGGCAACGAACAATAGTGAGGATTCTGTGTTTGACATAGGGGAGCATGCGCACTGCAACCTTTGAATAATATCTTACCACATCTTCCTTTGTAATTTCGGGAGCATTGAATATTACCTTGTCCGGATTTGAAATTTTTACTCCTTCAATAATAATGTCCCTTGATTTTGCTGACATAGTCTTTTCTTCTTCATATGCGTGAATCTCCTCCGCTTTCTCTCTTCTTATGTCCTTAGGCTCCTTGTCTGTGCGCAGCCCTTTGAAGCTTGCATGCCTTAAAAGATTTTCCTCAGTCCATTCCGCAAATTTAATTTCCGCCGCCAATTCAGGCTCAAGCCATATTAACTTTTCATTTGCCCTTGTTTTTGGAACCTGCTTAAAAGGTGATTCCGTCCTTTTTATATTTTCAAACTTTTTTTCAAGTATCTTCATATCATTTTCGGATATTCCCGTACCTGCACGTCCGGCATAAATTAGTTCCTCTCCCTCGTAAATACCAAGTAGAAGAGAGCTTACTCCGCTTATTCTTTTATCGGAAAGGGTATATCCTCCGATAACAAATTCCTGTCTTTTGTCGCATTTCATCTTTATCCAGTCACCGTTCCTTGTTCCGCTGTAAATTGAATCGGCTTTTTTGCCGATTATACCTTCCATTCCTCCGGCACAGGCTGCGTCAAAGCTTTCTTTTCCGTATCCGCTCACATGTCTGCTGTAATAAATGCTTTTTGGAGCATCCTTCATTAATTCTTCAAGCATTTCTTTTCTCTTGATTAATGGATACTCCCGAATGTCCATTCCGTCGAGAGAAAGAATATCAAATACAATATAGGTGAGGTTTTGGGATTTCCGGTTTTTTAAATAATTCTGCAAAGCCTGAAAATCCGTCTTGCCTGAACTATCGGTGATAACCATTTCTCCGTCCGAAATAAAGGCTCTTCCCTTTGCAATCTCTACAAGAGAAGATGATATTTCATAGAAACGCTTTGTTAAATCATTTCCGTTTCTCGTTACGAGCCGTGCATTGTTTCCTTCCACAAAAGCCAATATTCTATAGCCGTCGTATTTAAGTTCATAAAGCCAATCATCACCCTTGGGAATAGTCCTGACTAATTTTGCAAGCTGTGCCTCGGCAGTGCAGAAAGGGTTTTTGGTGAACTTTTCATTTTTACCTTCTTCAATTTCAGACATTGTTCGCCCTGTTCTGATGCTGATATTGAATTCGGAAATGCCGTTTTCATCCTTGACATATTCATCCTTCTCCTTGAGCAAAAGCCAGTTATCCTTAGTTTCCCCAATCTTTCCCTTTAGCCGTATCAAAGCCCACTTGCCTTTTAATCGTCTTCCCTTAAGAATGAATTTAAGCATACCTTTATTAAGTCCTTCGTCCACATTAACATAGGGCTCCCAATATCCTTCGTCCCAAAGCATAACCACACCGCCTCCATACTCTCCCTTTGGAATTGTTCCTTCGAAGTTCCTATATTCCAATGGGTGGTCCTCCACATGGATTGCCAACCTTTTGTGATGGGTATCGTAAGAGGGACCCTTTGGAACTGCCCAGCTTAAAAGAACGCCATTCCATTCGAGGCGTAAATCATAATGCTCACTGCGTGCCAGGTGGTGCTGAACAACAAATCTCAGGCTTTCCTCAGAGCCTTCTTCCTTTCCTTCAGGTTCAAGAGTACTTTCAAAATTTCTTTTTTCATTATATTCATTTAATTGCACAGTCATAAAATTAAGCCGACTCCTTATCCTTCTTTGCTTTTTCTACGCTGACCTTAAGAGCCTCCATAAGGTCGATAACCTTGCCGGCATTTTCGGTTTCTGTTGCCACAACTTCTTTTCCTGCGATTTTTGCCTCAATAAGCTCACGAAGTTTAGCTTGATATTCATCTTTATATTTGGAGGGCTCAAATGGAGTATCCATGGAATTAATCAGCAGCTTTGCCATATTCAGTTCCTGCTCCGATACTTCAGGCTTAGTATATGGTTTTTGTAAATCCTTAATTTCATCGGCATAAAACATTGTGGAAATAAGTATGCCGTCCTCTCTTGGTATTATAGCCATCAAAGTATCCTTTGTACCCATTACCGTCCTTCCTATTGCAATCTTTTGCTCCGCCATTAGAGCTGAGCGCAGCAGCTCAAATGCTTTTTCGCCCCCTGCCTCGGGAGCTGCCTGATAAGTTTTTTCATAGTAAACGGGAGAAATCTGATTCAATTCAGCAAAATGGAGAATTTGAATGGATTTTTCCTTTTCCGTTTTTATTTTTTCAATTTCTTCATCTGTAATGACAACGTACTTATCCTTATCATATTCATATCCTTTAACAATATCTTCAGAAGTAATTTCTTTGCCGCAGTGCCCGCAGGTTTTCTTGTATCTGATGCGGCTGTTGTCTTCCTTATGCAGCTGGTTAAAGTGAATGTCATTGTCCTGTGTAGCAGTATACATTGCTATTGGAATTGCAACCATACCAAAAGTAATAACCGATTTGCGTGATATCATAAAACCACCTCCTCGGTTATTGTTGCCAATTTATCCACTTATATAACTCATTTCTTAAGATTGAGCTTTATTAATTTACACTACAGAACAATACCAACCAAATTGCCGGCTGTAATGCTGTCCTTTGTTACTTCACAATCTAAAGCAATTAAATTTACACCATTTTTCTCTATACACTTCAATGCTTCTCCAAATTCATTATGAGTTTTGTAATTAGGTGTAAAGTACAGAACATCCTTCATCTGTATAACAAAGCATACATATGCCTCGTATCCGTCATCCGCACTTTCCGAAAGCTCGTTTAAATGCTTCAATCCTCTTTCCGTAGGTGCGTCGGGAAACATTACAACACCATTTTCTTCTAAGGTGACACCCTTTACTTCCACAAATATTTTTTTATTATCTGCTTCAATATAAAAGTCAAAACGAGAATTTTTATATTTGCATTCAGGCTTTATCAATTTAATATTTTTAAATAACTCTTTCCTTAACAGCCACTCGTGAAAAACTTTGTTGGGTACCTGACTGTCCATGTTAATCAATCTTTCGCCCTTATATACGGAAATTAAATCATACTTGGTTTTGCGTTTTGAGTCATTAATTTCCTGCACATATACGGCTGCACCTTCGGTTAGCAATTCCCTGCATCGTCCCGTATTTTTCACGTGACATACTTCTGACTTGCCGTCTATTTCAACATTTGCAATAAATCTATTCGGTCTGTCAATAAATTTCGCTGTTTTAATATTTTCGTATATCAATAATATAATCTCCTTGTGAAAACGGAATTATCTATTCCCCTGCAGACAATGATGCCAAGTCTTGCATCAGGGAACAGATCCCAAAAATTATCCTCAGTAATAAATTGTTTCATTTTTACCTCCTGAATGTTAATTACTGTTTACATTTTAGTATACTAAGGAACTATTGTCAAAATATTTTACGCATCAGCTATTCTATGTATACGAACAAAATTTGCCTACACTGCTTCTAAAGGATAAAATTCCGTTGGCTATCGTGTAAAATCAGGGGAATATGAATTCAATGGCACATGGATTGCCTTTACCTGCAAACAAAACCTTTGAATCCTTTAATAATCTAATATCGACAGACCCGGTCAAGCCTTCTTTTATTATATTGTCCATTGCACCATTAACCGGTGCCTTTAGTCCTCCCGAGTCCCGGCAGATTTCTGCTTTAATCACAAGGAAATATTTCCCTTTAGTTACAGCAAGCTTTATAAAATTATCCGAATAAAAGGTTTTTACCGCCTTGCTGTTATTGTAAGTAGCAAACCTATACTCACGTCCGTTGAAGGTAAAGTTACAGATAAAACCTTTAAAGGAAAAGCCTAAGAAAGGTATGTGGGCAAGTGAAAACATAATGCTTGCATCCGTATCACCGAAATGGTTGGATTGAAGCCAAATATATTCCTTTGGAAATGATGTCCCAAAGTCCTTCTCTATATAGCCTCTGCCCTTATTCAAATCAAATACTTCTCCATTTACCGTCAAAACACCTTCAAGCCTATGATTCATGCTTATAATGTCATGGTAGCACTCCATAAAGGGCAGGTATGAAAAATACCCCATTGCATCCGGTGAAATAATGCTTCTGTTAATTTTGGTAAGCCGTGAAAACCTGATATTTCCTTGTATTGAATATTCATCATTTGAAAAATTGAGCTTTATACCTTCGTCACTAAATATATTATCACCTATTATTATGCAATGCGGTTCATACATATATTTAAAGTCATTTGCAGAAAATCTGTAATATTGGGTATTAAGCTGCATTCTGCCTTCAAGAGCACGTGAAATTATAACCTGAATAAAGGAGTGGGAATCTGTATCATTTTTAGAAATCCCGGGTATTATGCTGATTATATTTTTCAAATCGGAGGATACCTGTTTAAAATACCATCCCTCAAAATATTTTTTATTCTTATTTTCCCCTTGAAATGTAAGGGGATTTTTCTTATGCTTCAATGCCATATTATTATCCAACCTTCAGTATATTTAGTTGGATTAAGGTATCATAACTGATAATTTATTTCAAGGGTGTATATAAATTATTTTTATATTATCATGCACATCCGAGTTCATCCGAACTATATGTAGTTAACATATTAGCCAATAGTTGACAAATTGAATTAAATGGTATAATATATTATCTATGAATACATTTAATTTTAATCAAATGACACCTAATGAAATAAATAAACTTATTGCCGCAAGAATCAGAGATATTCGAAAAAGGAAAAAAATGTCGCAGAAAAAGCTGAGTGAGAAATCAGGGGTAAGCTTGGGTTCTGTGAAGCGATTCGAGAACAGCGGTGAAATTTCTCTGATTTCATTGACCAAAATTGCAATTGCATTAAATTGTGGTAATGAACTTGAAGGCTTATTCGAAAACACCGGCTTTGAATCTATTCAGGAGGTAATCAATGAACAGAATAAATAAATTATCGGTTCGATATAACGGAAAATCAGTCGGCACGATGGCACTGTATAAAAATACTTTAGCGGCCTTTGAATATGATAGAGAGTGGTTAGCCGATGGGTTTCCTATCAGCCCTTTTTCACTACCATTGGAGAAAGGAGTATTTATTCCAAAGCCGGAGCCCTTTGAAGGATTATATGGAGTATTTTCCGATAGTCTGCCGGACGGTTGGGGCAGGTTATTAACCGACCGTTTGCTGCTGAAAAATAAAATAAATCCAATGGAAATAAGCAGTATGGATAGGTTGGCTATAGTAGGAGTTTCCGGTATGGGTGCATTAACATATGCACCTGATTATCATTTTGAAAAGTCAGAATTGGGAACATCGTTAGATTTTGATAGAATTGCTGAGGAATGTGCCAATCTGTTAAAAACAGATTATACAGATGATTTGGATAAGCTTTTCAGATTGGGCGGCTCTTCAGGCGGAGCAAGACCTAAAATTTTAACGGAAATTGACGGAGAGGAATGGATTATTAAGTTCCCCTCAGCGGAAGATGCAAAAAACATTGGAGAACAAGAATATAAATATTCCATATGTGCAAAAGAATGCGGAATCCTTATGGAAGAAACAAGATTATTTCCATCAAAAATATATTCAGGCTATTTTGGCACTAAGAGATTCGACCGCACTGCAAATAATAATAAAAAAATCAAACGTATTCATATGATATCTGTCAGTGGTATTTTGGAAACATCTCATCGAATTCCAAATTTGGATTATAATATTCTTATGAAGCTTACAATGGAGCTGACAAAGGATTTCAATGAGATAGAAAAACTATTTCGGATTATGTGCTTCAATGTATTTGCTCATAATAGAGATGATCATTCAAAGAATTTCACTTTTTTGTATGATGACAATGAGGAAAGATGGATTTTATCACCGGCATATGATTTGACATATAGTTATTCAATCGGCGGGGAACATGCTACTACTGTTAATGGAAACGGGAAAAATCCAAGTATGAAAGACATGCTTGAAGTTGCAAAGAATATCGGAATGAAGCGAGGAAAATCTAAAAACATAGCTGATGAAATAAAAACGATTGTAGGGGAATATGGCTTCAGTTGATGGTTCGGTCAGTTAGTCATTATTTATCAAAAAATGATAAAAAATTGATGACAACGTAGCAGCCAAATCCCCTTATTTATATTTTTTATTTATATGTTCCTTCAATATTTTTAAAGCTTCCTTGTTTTGTTGTGATTTTAAGCCGGGAAAAGCATTCAGTAAACGTCTATGATCAAAAATGTTCGTTTCGAATAGTTCTTTGTTGAGAGCATGTTTTTTATGCTCCAAGGATTCCTTCTTATTCTGCAGCATGGCAGCTATATCGGTATCCAAAACTCTTTTTGTATTTTCAATTCTTTCCTCAAGCTTTTCTTTGCCTTGATATAGTTTATCTTCAATTTCTTCTTTTTTGGCAGTTAAAGCAATTGCACCTTCCGCTAAGCTTTCTCCCAACTCATCCGAGGACTTCTTAATTATAGCTGACAGTTCTTCTATACGTTCCAATTTTTTATTCAGTTTGAAAATCGTATTGACCGTTGCAATCAAGTCAATTACAAAAGTTATAGTTAGGGTAATCAAAATAAATATTGCCGGTATATCGGGTATAAGGCTTACAAGCTCCGATATCATGGGATGAATCTTATCCACAACAACAAGACATCCTATTCCCCACAGCAATGAAAAAAGAGGGCAAATATATCCGCCTATATTAAACGGCTTGTCCGAATAATCCCACCACCTGGTATTAAATATCTTTTCAAGAATAAATCCTGTAATAAGCTCAATAATACTTGTTACAACAACCGAACCGAAGAATAGAAGAAAAAAATTGCCGTGAATTGGCTTTAATATTTCTGTAACCGCAATAACGCCGAATCCGTAAATCGGACAATAGGGTCCGTTTAAAAATCCCCTGTTTACGAATTTTCCTTCTGTGATAGCAGCATATACGACCTCTGTGCACCATCCTAAAAATGCGTATACGAAAAAATATAAATATATTTTAATGACCATTTTTTACTCCTGTTGTGTAATTTTTATGTAGCTTAGATGATTATTATCAATAGTAAAGCCCCATTTTCTGCCAATTAATTTATGAATTATTTCTGATACAATATTGTTTTATTATATCATAGCGGAATAGTTTTTTGAAAGAATATTTTTTCTGAGTCAGCTCAGTTTTTCATACGATTTATAAAGTATAGTTAATAAGAATGAGAATATTTGTGGCATGGTCGATTGAAAATATTCTAAAAAAACCAATAACAGTAAGTCTATAAATATTTAGAATTAATATAATCAAAGTATGTAAAAGGGCAAAAGCCTACTAAAAAAAGCACTGAGCGCTATCTGCTCAGTGCTGTTCTTATTAAAATTAATCCACACTCTTTAGACTATTATAATTTTTATTCGTGAAATTCAATAAACTGTGCTGCAAAATCCTGGGGGATATTGAATTTTTCATTATTAATCAATAGTTCAAACAAGCCGTCATCATAATTGTCATTCTCCTTATAATAACTGACCTTCTGATTTATATTTTCCATTTTCTCATCTAAGTATGCCACCGAATCTGCTGCCTCTTTGAGTTCTTCAAGTAATTCCGCAGGAACCTCCTTATCATACTTGTAGTATATTTTATGCTCCAAACTTGCCCAGAAATCCATGGCTATTGTCCTTATTTGAATTTCAACATAGACATCTTCTACTCTGTCAGACATAAAAATCGGAATTTGCAATATTAAATGCAGGCTTTTATATCCGTTAGGCTTAGGATTTTTTATATAATCCTTGCACTCGATTAAAGTAACATCCTTTTGCTCCTGAAGCATGCTGCTTATTTTATAAATATCCGAAATAAAAGAACAAGTAATTCTGATACCGGCAATATCCCGTATATTTTCTTTTATGGATGGCAGTGAAAGTTCATACCCCTTTCTGTAAACCTTTTTCAAAATATTTTCAGGTGTCTTGATTCGGGATTTTACGTGCTCAATGGGATTATACTGATGAATATGGTGAAATTCCTGCATTAAAATGCTAATCTTTGTATTCATCTCATCCAATGCAAACTTATAGGACATCATAAACCGTGTCAGTTCTGTTTTCACTTGCTTTATATCTGCAGTTCTTTTAGATTCCATATGTACTCCTTATTAATATGAGATTTTTCATTATAAATTATATACCGATTACCTTAATTTTATCATAATTTATAATGGCACCGCAGAATGAAAGAAGCGATACAGTATTGTATTATCAATTAATATATCATTCTTTAGGAGTGTATCTACAAGGTATTTCTTAATTTAATTGCATTTAAAGGTTTTTATCAAAGACCTTTTTAGTGCTTTTTTCTTTATTCAAATTTGAGAACTTTACTATTAAATAAAAAACCGCTGATTTCTCAACGGCTTTAATTCTATACTTTTGTAATTTTTATAAAAAGTTAGATATTTAAGTAAAATCAACCTCCGATTTTATGTCCAAACCATTGTGTTAATGCCTCTGGCAATTCAATTTCTTCCTCTTTATCTTTAAACATTTTAACAAATTCGTTTAAATCGTTTGGGTCTGTAAACAAGTATTTTCTGGTTGCATTATAAGGACCGTAAATTTCACTTTGTGACTTTATTAGCTTATCCTTATAAACTGCAAGAAACTCTTTAGAAAAATCTCCTGCTTTTAATGCTTCAACAATAAGCTCAGCAGCATCTTTTCCTGCCAGCATTGCTAGGTCTTGACCTCCACCGTAAGCAGCTTCGATCATATTACCTGCATCGCCTGCAACCAAGGCACCATTGGCATAGTTATCACGTGGTCCATAGCAGCTGGGTAATCGCCAACCCTTTATCTCGCCAAGTAAGCGTGCTTTATGCATGCGTTTATATCCTAACTCGGTGTTATCACGCCACCAGTCAAAGAGGTCTTCTATTATCATTCCTGAACGTTGCAAAGCTCCCTCCGTAATAAATGCACCTACGTTTGCTTTAGTTTTACTCATTGGGAACACCCACATATATCCGGCAGGATAAAAGATGTCATTGTAGAAAAACTCAATCATATCGCTCATCTCGTCGATATCTTCAAAATAACCCCTGGCACCATAAAAAACAAGATCAGGGTCTTCATTGTAAAGATTTAAACTATGTGACAATCTTGAGTGAGAACCGTCTGCTATTACTACCATATCGCTTTCTATTTTAGTCAACTGCCCTTGGTAAATACCTGTTACACCCTTGACAAATCCCTTTTTAATAATTAAATCGGTTACTTCAAAGTTTTCAACGAATTCAGCACCTTCGCATATCGCTGCCTTTACAACGATGTGGTCAATAATCCTTCGGGGACCACAGAGAGGAGAGTTGCTGCCACGAAGTCCTATGAAGGTTTGATTAGGGGCACCGAATAAAACCCCAGCAGAAGGTGTTGCGTATTTTAAAACCTCTTCCCATATGCCCATTTCCTTATAAAGAGGCCAAATTGGTGCACGCAATCCGTCTCCACAAGGTTTATCGCGGGGCCACGATTCTTTATCCAACAATAATACATCGACACCCGCACGTGCTAAGTAAAATGCTGCCGTTCCGCCGGCAGGACCTGCACCAACTACAATTGCCTGTCGTTTCATTGTTACCTCACCTCCTGTTCTTCGCGTACCATCCTAATAACCCCGCCTTTTGGACATACCTTCATGCAAACGCCGCATCCTATACATCTTTCGGAATCTACGTGCTGATAACCGCATTCCAGACAACGATGTACTTCAGCCATTGCTTCAGTATCAGTCAAAACAAGTTCTGCCACCGTCTTCGTATCGCTAATTCTTTCTTCAACACTTAAAAGCGGAATAGGATAATACCTGTCCTTTTGCCTAGTGGCAGGGTAGATCTTTTCTTTTATAGGAGCACTGTTCAGCTTTCTTAATTCCATTGGGTCTTTTAGCTTTCCACCTTGTAGTGCGCCGTCAATGTACAAGGCAGCTTTTTTTCCTGACGCCATAGCCTTTACAACAGACACTTCACTTGATTCTATATCCCCTGCAAAGAAGATCTTAGTGTTACCTTTGTAGGTATCCCACAGAGTATCAGCTTTTTGACCAATAGCTTCTATAACCATATCTGCCTTGATTATTTTTTCCGTTCCGGCTATGGTTGTACAGTTTATCTTTCCTGTACTATCCTTGCATAGGCTTTCAACCCGGATAAGTTCAATCGCATCAAGCTTGGGTTGCTCACCGACAAAGCGACGAGGACTCCATCCATCCATAATTACAACGCCCTCGGCTTTAGCCTCCTCAAGTTCCCAATCATGAGCAGGTATTTCCTCTCCGCATTCCATACATACGACTGTAACTTTTTTAGCTCCGCAGCGGATTGCTGATCTAGCGGCGTCTATACCTACGCTCCCGCCGCCTATAATTACAACTTCTCCGTTTTCTATAAATTCCTGCCCTGGATGGCGCCATATATCACTATTATTGTTAACCCTTTCCATGAAATCAACAGCAGTGAATATCCCTTCTAAGTTCCACCCTTCTATATTAAGACTTTTTGATTTCGGTGTCCCTGTTGCAATTAACACAGCATCAAATTCACTCAGCAGGTTTTCTATTTGCTTGGTTCCTATAAATCTTCCTAATTCAAAATGTATGCCACCGGACTCAAGCGCTTTTACCTCTTGCCGTACTATTTCTTTGGGAAGGCGGAACATGGGTATGCCACGATTTAACATTCCGCCGGCTTCATTGGAAGAATCAAATACCGTTACCCCATAACCGCACTTGGCCAAGTCATGTGCGGCAGACAGTCCTGCGGGACCAGCCCCGACTATTGCAACTGTTTCTTCGTTCATTATAGGATACTTAACTTGCACTGGAAGTGGCAATGCGGTTGCCAGATATCTTTTAAGTGCCCGGATTTTCAGCGGTTCGTCCATAATTAGACCTCGTTTGCACTCATCTTCGCAAGGATGGTGGCAGACATAGCCGAGAACAGCTGGAAATGGTGTTTTCTCCCAAATAAGTTTGTAAGCTTCTTCATACATACCGTCTTTGATAAGGTTGAGGTATCCCTGGGGACTTATGCCGATAGGGCATCCGATTGTACAAGCGTGATTTGCAGAAATATCTCTCATCTCGTCAAAGGTCATTCCAGGCTTAGTAGCACATCCCGGGCAAATCCTACATACTTCTCGCGTCATTTCACTAATAGCACCTGATGGACAGTATTCACGGCAGACACCACAGTTTACACATTCCTTTGGATCAATCAAGGCGTATCCGGATCTTTCTAGAATAAATTCGGGTGCATTTTTAATTTTTACTTTTACATCCATTTAAAAATTACCTCCTTTTTAATAATGATATTAAACCTGCTTACAGCGTTAGCATCACCTCTCAATCATGTAATAACGTTTTCTAAGGATTTAAGTATGACAACTGGAATAAATTCGTTTGTGATAGAACCAGCTAATAGTAGTGCATAAAAAAATATTTA
>ENA-UOOK01003649-UOOK01003649.1-fermentation-metagenome-genome-assembly--contig:-NODE-3649-length-17298-cov-36.027489_pt1 | contig 17298 bp, 15 predicted proteins | sample MGYA00245777_ERZ724023 | MGnify/ENA primary metagenome ERZ724023 (study PRJEB28704, sample SAMN03018312) | fermentation metagenome | biome: anthropogenic terrestrial biome; feature: soil...
GTCGCGGCGGCAGACGTCCCGGCGCTGGCCGGAAGAAAACCGCCGTCAAGGAGAAATACGAAAACGGGAATCCGGGCGGACGAAAGCTCGAAGTGCTCGACATCCCAGACACCGAGGGCGAGGACATGCCGGAACCGCACGAGTTCCTCTCGGCTCGGCAGCATGACGGCTCCACTCTGGAGGCCGCCGACATCTACCGCGAGACTTGGGAATGGCTCGACAAGCTCGGCGTCGCAAAAGCCGTATCACCGCAGCTGCTGGAACGGTATGCGATGTGCTCCGCGAGATGGATTCAGTGCGAGGAAATGACGACCAAGCTCGGATATTTGAGCAAGCATCCGACGACCGGAAAGCCGATCCCGTCGCCGTTCATCAATATCGGCATCAACTACATGAATCAGGCGAACCGCCTGTGGGACGAGATCTTCCAGATCGTGAAGGAGAACTGCTCCACCGAGTATGGCGGCGCGAATCCGCAGGACGACGTGATGGAGAGACTGCTTCGTGCCAGAAAGGGAATGTAAATGAACACACAAAGACTTGAACAGGTACCGATTGACAATCTGGTGCCATATGCCCGGAACGCCCGGACACATAGTAAAGAACAGATCGCGCAGCTCCGCTCCTCCCTCCGGGAGTTCGGATTCGTAAGCCCTGCGGTCATCGATCAGGATTACAACATCCTCGTCGGCCACGGACGGATTGCTGCTGCACGAGAGGAAGGGTACAAGACCGTCCCTTGCGTATTCGCCGAGGATCTGACCGACGCGCAGAAACGCGCCTACATACTCGCCGACAACCAGCTCGCGCTGAACGCCGGATGGGACGAGGAAATGCTGTCCGTCGAATTAGCTGACCTGCAAGAGAACGCGTTCGACCTCTCCCTGCTCGGTTTCGACGACAAGGAGCTGGAGAAGCTGCTCGGCAGCGATACAGAGGCTGAGGAGGACGATTTCGATGTTGATGCGGAACTGGAAAAGCCGTGCTTCTCAAAACCCGGCGACCTCTGGCATATCGGGAAGCATACGGTCGTCTGCGGAGACTCCACCGACCCGGAAACATTCGCGAAGCTGCTCGGCGACAAGAAGGTCAACCTCGTCTGCACCGACGCGCCGTACTTCGTCAACCTGGAGAATGCGTCCGGGAAGATTGCCAACGACGACCTCAAGGGAACGCAGGCTTATGACTTCCTGATGAAATGTTTCTCTAATTTCAAGAACGCTATGGCGGACGACGCTTCGATTTACGAGTTCTATGCGACCATGCAGGCGCGCGTGTTCTACGACGCCTTCGAGGACGCCGGATTCAAGGTCGGAGCCGGACTCATCTGGAAGAAGCCGCGCGCTCCGCTCATGCGCACCGACTGGAAGTTCAACATGGAGCCGATCATCTTCGGCTGGCGCAAGGACGGCAAGCACAAATGGTACGGCGACCAGAAGCAGAAAGCCGTATTCGAATTCGACGGCGTGAAGAACTCCAAAGAGGACGGCTTCGGACACCCTTCCAGCAAGCCCGTGCCGCTCATCGCCTACCTCATCGAACAGAGCACCGCGACAAACGGACTCGTGCTTGACGGGTTCCTCGGCTCCGCCTCAACGCTCATCGCCTGCGACCAGATCGGACGCATATGCTATGGCGTGGAGCTTGAACCCAAATATGTAGATGTAGCCGTCGTCCGTTACCTGCATTCACATAATGAAGATTCAAGCGATGTGAAGCTCGTCCGTGACGGGAAGGAATACACATACGAACAGGCGCTTGAAATGATGGAGGCTGTTGATGAGTAATGTGAAATACAACTTCTCGGATGATGGAACTACAGCTTATGGCGAATTGCCCAGCGGCGAAGTCTTTGTCCTCGACGCAGACATGCTTGCAGCAATCAATGGCATCAATTTCTATATAGGAAGCAAAGGACCACACTCTTCCGGTTTCTACGTAATTGACTGCAACGGACGCGCTCTCCACGATTACTTGTTCGAACATAGAGATGGATTTGAAATTGATCACATCAATCTTGATACGCTCGATAATCGCAGATGCAACATCCGATATTGCACCCACCAACAGAATCAGATGAATCAACCGCTCCAGAAAAACAACACACATTAAGTTTGTTGATTTGATAACAATGGTGGAGAAGTGAGTGTACAGAAAACCCAGTAAATAAGCCGTTTCTATGTTTTTAAGGTCAAAAATCGAGGACTTGGGAATAGAGTCTTTTTCGGTTTAAGGGACAAGTCCAAAGATATGATTTTGAACATGGCAGAACGATTTAGATGTCAGTATTTGATGAGTGGTCAGTTTAGGTGTCAAGCGATTCTCATGTGGTTAATTTTGATGTTTTTTAGGATACAAAAAGCTGCTGCACAGTGGACAATTTAGCCCATTGGCAGCAGCTTTTCTATCATAAAATCATACAAGGGTATAAATCAATAGCACTTTCAGTCTATGATTATGTAAATAAACATCGCGATAGTTATTAATCGATAATAACTACAGGCTTAATCAAATCCTTTGGTTTATCCTTCATAAGCATTAATGCTTCTTCTATATGATCGAATCCATGATATACATGGGTTACAAGTTTACTTAAATCCACCCTGTTGTATTTTACAAGGTCAATCAGCATTTCCATCCTTAAACGTCCACCGGGACATAGTCCGCCTTTTATTGATTTGTGACCCATTCCACAGCCCCATTCTACCCTTGGAATCGGGAGGTAATCGCCGCTGCCGTGGTAATTTACGTTTGAAACAGTTCCACCAGGCTTTACCATCTTAACAGCTTGAGCCAGAGATTCACCGTTTCCTCCAGCTAATATAACCCTGTCCACACCTTTTCCATCAGTTAAATCCAATATCTGTTCAGATATATCACCTTTTTTATAACTTATTATGTCAGTTGCACCATAAGATTTAGCTGCATCAACGCAAACAGGTCTGGTTCCTACACAAATGATTCTTCCTGCTCCTCTCAATCTTGCCCCAGCCGTTGCCATAAGTCCTACCGCACCAATGCCAACAACTGCGACACTTGAACCTAACTTTATGTCCGCAAGTTCAGCACCATGGAATCCTGTTGTCATCATATCGGTAATCATTACTGCATCCTGTAGTGGAATTTCATCAGGAAGTAAAGCTAAGTTCATATCAGCATCGTTAACATGGAAATACTCACCAAATACGCCATCTTTGAAATTCGAAAATTTCCAACCTGCAAGCATTCCATTTGAATGTTGAGGATAGCCGGCTTGTACTTCCAAAGATCTCCAATCAGGTGTAATCGCAGGAACAACCACTTTGTCTCCAGGTTTGAAATCTTTTACTTCGCTGCCTATTTCCACTATTTGTCCAACAGCTTCATGACCCAATATCATATTGTGTCTATCTCCAAGTGCGCCTTCAAAAACAGTATGAATATCAGAGGTGCATGGTGAAACCGCAAGAGGTTTAACTATTGCGTCAAACGGTCCTGCAACCGGTTTTTCCTTTTCAATCCATCCTACCTTATTAATGCCTAGCATTGCAAATCCCTTCATTGAGTGATCCCTCCATTTTTATTAGGTTTTGTTAAAATAGTAACAGTATTTCTTAGTCAATAAGAGCTTAAAAATATATCTATGTCAAGCTTTTTTTATACTATATTACTATACGGTTATGGTATGTTGTACTGTGAGTTATGCTATCTTTGACGGGTTGTATAATAAAATTATGAAGGAGTGCTGAAAATGGTTAAATGCAGCTAAAGAACCTACCGATAGTGAAATCTCAAAAATCAAAGAACTATGGCAAAAAATACAGTTCAAAAAGAAAGAACGGTGGTTTAAACAATGAAAATAAGTTTTTTAATAATAATGGCTATGTTAATAAAGGAGCTATTGGAGCCGGTGTTTATGAATTTATAATAAAGAAAGGCAGTATAGCTAAATCTTTATATATTGGAGAATCTTTTTCAATGCTTGCACGATGTGCTGATCATGTTTATGAATTGGAAAAAGATAAATCTTATTAGTGTGGTATTGATGTCAGCGCTTCTCAAGTGATTAATTTAGATATTTTTTGATTTTACCGAGGTTGAGAGAGTAACTTGGGCGTCGGTATAAATGAGCTGTTTCGCAGCTATAAATCAAAATGTGAACTATGGACAGCTTAATAAATATTTGTGTAATGTTGTAACGAAATACAAATTCAACAGTCCTATATATGAAAGGCGGTGAAAATGTGACTGAGTTTGAAGAAATATACTCCAAATAATTTAAGGATGTATATAGATACACGTTAGGCCTTTCTAAAAATAAAAGTATTGCAGAGGATATCACGCAAGAAACGTTTTTTAAAGCACTAAAAAATATCGACGGCTTTAAAGGGAATTGTAAGATTAGTGTTTGGCTCTGTCAAATTGCTAAAAACACATACTTTTCATATTTAAAAAAACAGCCATACTTACTTGAAGATATTGATAGTGCAGTTGATGTTCTTGATGATGATTTCGAACAAAAAATAATTGCTGACGGAAATGCCTACGAAATTCATAAACTGATTCATGATTTGGAAGAACCATATAAAGAGGTATTTATGTTGCGCTTCTTTGGAGATTTATCATTTTGTAAGATTGCCGAGTTGTTTGGAAAAACAGAAAGCTGGGCAAGAGTCACTTATCACCGAGCAAGAGCCAAATTAAAGGAGGCATTGTTATGAAACTTTCATGTGAAGTTATTAAAGATCTGTTGCCTTTATATTATGATAAGGTTTGCAGCAAAGAAAGCTGTTCGTTGGTTGAGGAACACTTAACCCAATGTCCGCAATGTGTAAATGAATTGCAAAAACTTAAGATGGACTTAGAAAAACCATCGGTGTCAGAGGGAGATGTAAACGCCATGAAACGTATTTCTGCAGCATGGAAAAAGGATAAAAAAGTTTCATTTACAAGAGGTTCTATGCTTATTTCAGCTTTAGCAGCAATAATTTGCTTTATTTCATACAATATTATTGGTGCAAAGGTTTTGTCGGATGGGAGATTAGTTGAGCCATTTGCACTCTTACCCATTGGATATCTATTCGTTTTAGTATTTATGGTTTCCATAGTTTTTAACTTTATATTTTTAAGAAAGCAAAAATAGAATGAGCATTGAACAAAGTGCTGTTTATCACTTCTTTTAATTAACCGTATTATATTATAAAATCCCCCGAAGCCCTTGTATTTACGGGCGTTTGAAAGACAACATTAAATAGGTTTACTGTCTGTTATAGCGTTTTAAAGGCTTTCAGAAAGCTGTTGAGAGAAAAAGTGAAGGAAGTTTGAACTTAAAAACAGATGCATATCGGGCAAAGGGAACTGTTGTAATGTGATAAGATTGACAGTATACATCGCATAAAAATTGAATATTAACCGTCCTTGGGAGTTAGTTTAAAAAAAGATAACTCCCTTTTTTCATGCCTAAAATCAAAATTATGAAACGCAACTTGAATGCAAAGAGGGTATCGGCAGACTTGCTCCCTGCCAACATTGAACTGTCGGGCATGGAGATGTACCTCCACAGCGACCAAGGGTTTCAATACACCTCATAAGCATATTTCACAAAGAGTACGGCATTACGCCGTCAATGTCAAGACGTGATAACTGCTATGATAATGCACTTGCTGAAAATTTCTTCTCTATTCTCAAGACCGAGTGCATTTACAGACATAAACTCAAATCCTTTGACGAAGCCAGACAACTAATTGACGAGTACATCGCTCTCTACAATAATTAGCGAATATAAACGAAAACGCGCCTGACGCCGCTCTAAAAACAGCGTCAGGCTGCGTAATCTTACAATATCCTGCGACATGGCTTTTTATTCTTTGTCCGTTTTTACTGGTTCAGCTCAGAAATAAAAAATGGTGATTTTTATCAAAGTTATTTTTAAGAATAAAAATGACAAATGTAAAATCAATTAAGCAAACGGGTTCTCCGTTTTATAAAGCATGGTTTTTGGCTGGTTAAATGAAATGTCCTCTAACCCCAAATAACGGAAAATAGTGTAAAGGGATTTTCCGACATGGCCGAATGCCACCGCGCCGTGATGTGGGAAATGCTTCTCAATCAATACATGGCGGTAAAATCTTCCCATTTCCGGAATTGCAAAGATACCGATGCTGCCGAAGGAACGCGTCGCCACCGGCAGGATTTCACCCTGTGCAATATAGGACGTCAGCCTTGCATCGGAGGTACTCTGCAGACGTAAGAATGTAATTTGTCCCGGGGCAATATCTCCCTCAAGCGTACCGCGGGTAAAATCCGGTTTCTGACCGTTTTCCAACAGCCTGTTCTGTATCAATTGATACTTTACCGCACCGTTGGAAAGTTTGCAGAAAGGAGTATTGCCGCAGTGGAAACCCATAAAGGTTTCTTCAAGCTTATAGCTGTATTTTCCTTTTATATCTTCCTCATACAAATCTTTCGGAACGCTGTTGTTGATATCCAGCAGCGTTACCGCGTCCCCTGTAACACAAGCGCCGATATATTCACTTACAGCACCGTAAATATCCACTTCACAGGCAACCGGAATTCCTTTAGATGCCAAACGGCTGTTTACATAGCATGGTTCAAAACCGAATTCTTTCGGGAAAGCAGGCCAGCATTTGTCGGCAAAAACAACATAGTCGCAGGAACCCCTGTTCTGCTCCGCCCAGTCGAGAAGAGTCAGTTCAAACTGCGCCATGCGGGGAAGCAGATCGGGATAATGGTTGCCTTTCGCCCCAAGCTCTTTTGCCATGTCGTCAGTGATTTCCTGTATTCTTTTATCTCCCGTATGCGCTTTATAGGAAACCAACAAATCAAGTTCGGAGTTTTCCTGAATTTCAATTCCAAGGTCGTAAAGCGGCTGGATAGGCGCGTTGCAGGCAAAAAAGTCCTGCGGACGCGGGCCGAAAGTAATGACTTTCAGAGATTGCAAACCAATCACAGCGCGGGCGACCGGGACAAAATCCTGAATCATCTTAGCGATATCGTCTGCGGTGCCCACCGGATATTCCGGTATCACAGCCGGAATATGGCGCATGCCAAGGTTATAGGAACAGTTCAGCATACCACAGTACGCGTCTCCCCTTCCATTAATCAAGTCTTTTCCGGTTTCTTCCGCAGCGGCGACGTACATTACCGGGCCGCCGAACCGCTGGGTAATCTGTGTTTCCGGTGTCTCCGGCCCAAAGTTTCCCAAGAACACCACAAGGGCGTTGCACCCGGCATTCTTGACTTCTTCCACAGCTTTGAGCATATCCTGCTCATTTTCCACTGTTGTTTTTGCTTCATAGATTTTACCGCCCCTTGCGGTATAGCTATCCGCAATCGCTTTTCTGCGTTTCTCCGATAAAGAGATGATAAAGCAGTCGCGGCTTACGGCAATAATACCCAGCTTAACTTCCGGTATATTTTTTATCATTTGATAAAGGCCTCCTTAAATCGAATCATGAAAAGCTCCATTTCAAAGCTCCGTAAAACTGTGTGTATTTTTGGTACTGCTCTTGATAGAGCGGTACATTCTGAGAGATGGGAAGCGTTTTGCTTTCCTGTTTAATCAGCGGAACGGTTTCCTCAAGATTTTTCCAAATACCTGCCGTAACCCCGGCTGCCAAAGCTGCTCCAAACGAACCGCCCTCTGCGCTGCCATAAACGGTACGCACCGGCAGATTAAACACGTCGGCAAAAATTTGGCGCCAAAGCGGGCTGTTCGCACCGCCGCCCGCTAGAACGATTTCATCCGATACAATATCCATATTTCCACTCATCATTAAATCGTAAACCTGCTTTAACGAGAAGGCCACGCCCTCCAACACGGCGCGGGCAAAATGACCCTTGCTGTGTCTAGAGGTTAATCCCAAAAAAGCGCCTTTGGCATTGGGGTCATTAATCGGCGCGCGCTCCCCAGTCAGATACGGCAGAAAAATTAAGCCGTCCGAACAGGGGGAAACCGCCGCCGCCTCATCATCCAGCAGACGAAAAGCACTTTTTTCGGACTGTTTCGCTTTCTCCATTTCATAATCGCCAAGGGCATTGCGGAACCACTGATACGCGCCCGCGGCGGAAAGGGTAACGCCGATTGCGCTATAGGAGCCCGGCGCGTTGCCGCAGAAAACCTGCAGCTTGCCATCCGGATTTGGAAGAAAAGCCGAAAGTTCCATGGCCACTACGCCCGAAGTTCCAAGCGTGATGCCGATGCGCCCGGGCTTCGTAAGCCCCAGCCCGGTTGTGGAAATAACGGCATCTCCGCCGCCCCCCGCGACAACCGTTCCCTCCGGAATTCCGGTTAATGACGCGGCTTCCTTAGAAACATAACCCACCGCGTCTGTGGATTCCACAACATTTGGGAAAATATCCGGATTTAATCCGATTTTACGAATCAATTCCACCGCCCACCGACGCTCTTTCACATTGAAAAGGCCGGTGCCGGATGCATCCGAAACATCCGTGGCGATTGCGCCGGAAAGTTTAAAGCGTATATAATCCTTTGGGTTCATAATCACTTTTGTTTTTGAATAGTTCTCCGGTTCGTTTTCCTTCATCCAAAGAATTTTTCCTCCGGTATATCCAGTAAGCATCCGGTTATTTGTGACGGAAAGCAGCCCATCCATACCGCCGGCAATTTCCGTAATTTCATCGCATTGTTTCCCCGTACGCTGATCATTCCACAAAATTGCCCGCCGAATCACCTGTAAATGCTCATCCAGCGCGACCATCCCATGCATCTGGCCGGAAAATCCGACTGCGGAAATCGTTTTTCCTCCAAGCATCGGTATGATTTTTTTCAGTCCTGCCTGTACACCGTTCCACCAGTCTTCCGGATTTTGCTCAGACCATCCTTCATGAGGAGTAAAACAGGGATACTCTTCCACGACGGACTGCAATATTTCTCCAGTATCGCTCAGCGCAAGAATCTTACAGCCAGATGTACCGATATCCAAACCCAATACGCATTGATTTCTCATAACGAAACCTCCGTTCAGTATTCACTTAACGTGATGTTTTTCCCCGTTAATCCAATATACGCGCCCTCTTTATCCAAGCCGGATTCCGGATGTGCAATCAGCCATTTATTTTTTGCAAATAAAAGTTTGTCTTCAAATTCTTTGATATCGTGATGGTCAAGCGGCTGATTTGTTTCACGCGGAAGGACAACAACATCGCGAAATCCGCTATTCTCCGCATTGCACGGCGCATAATGTAGCGTTGTCGCATATAGTTCCACAGCACAACCCGCAGGCACCAAAAATGCTTCTATCTTGGAAGTATCGTAAGTAAGGTCCGAAATATTCAGGTCGTCCTGAGAACCGACCAGCAGGACAAGGTTCGAAACGGCAATATTAATTTCTGAACTTCGGTGGTACTCCACCGCATTAAGTTTCACATTGAAGCCATTGCAATAACCCAATTGGATCGGTATACCGCCAAATCCGCGGTTTTGCAGTTCGCTGAAAACTTTCAGTTTTTCCATTTCGGGGTCGGAAGATATGTAAATCGTATGATCTTTCGGCAGCGGTGTTTCCTCCATTTTCCGCAGAAGATCATTGCAGTCATAACCCTTTAAAACCCGGCCATATTGTAGAAAGCGATCGCATTTAACAGGATAAATCTTCAACATACATGTCCTTTCCATATTTTTATTTTTTATTATAAAATTTTGATTCTGAAAAAGTGCGGAGGAATCTGAACTTTCCTTTAAACCGAACTTTTTCCCTTTCACTTATACTTGTTCTGCATTTTTCTTTGAAACAACATCAAATATTACAGCAGCTAAAAGCACAAGTCCCTTAATCGTTTGTGTAATATCACTGCTAACACCCATAATGGACAATCCATTATTCAGAACGCCCATTACAAGCGCACCAATCACTGCGCCGATAATTGTACCGCTGCCGCCCATTGCGGAAGCACCGCCTATGTAGCACGCCGCGATGGCATCCATTTCGAAGCCCTGACCTGCAGTCGGAGTCGCCGCCTGCAGACGGGAAGTAAATACGATTCCGCCCAGAGCTGCCAAAGCACCCATATTTACAAACGTATAGAACAAAGCTTTTTTAGTGTTGATGCCCGACAGTACAGCCGCTTTTTCATTGCCGCCCATTGCATAAAGATGCCTGCCGGCTACCGTCTTGCTTGTATAGAAGGAGTAAATAACCACAAGAGCCAACAAAATAACAAGCAGAATCGGAATTCCTTTATAATGGGCAAGCCAAATGGTAAACAAGGCGATTGCTGCCGTGACAAGTACAATTTTGCCCCAAAACGCGCCCGCGGAAGGAAGACTGAACCCGCGCTTCTTTTTACTTTGCAATTTCTTAATTTCCGACAGAATATAAATGACAATACAGGCCGCTCCCAAAAGAAAAGCTGTCAGATTAAGTTCACCGCCTCCAATATTCGGCAGGAACCCGGAGGTAATTGCCAGAAACTCTTTTGGAAAAGGCGTAAGTGTCATTCCCTGAAGTACATACTGAGTCAGTCCACGGAAAATCATCATACCGGCCAAGGTCACAATAAATGCCGGTATTTTCACATACGCAATCCAAAATCCCTGCCAAGCACCTATGAGCGCACCAACGAGCAGAGCTATTACAATTGCAAGCCAAACGTTCATTCCCTGCTGTATAATCATTACTCCAAGAAGTGCTCCGATAAATGCTACAACTGATCCAACAGAAAGATCGATTGCCCCGCTGCTAACGATGCACAGGAGCATACCTACAGCTAAAACGATAACATAACTGTTTTGCAGGATAAGATTCGTTACATTCTGCGGCTTCAGCAAGATACCGTTTGTTAAAATCTGAAACAGCGCCATAATGACAACCAGTGCAATCAGCATACTGTATTGTCTTATATTCAAAGAAGACTTTTTGCTTTTTTTTGTTAAATTCTCCATACAACTACGCTCCCATATTCTTATTTGCCATGATGCACTGCATTACTGTTTCGGCTTTTGCTTCCTCACGTGACAGTTCACCAACGATTTTACCTTCGTTCATTACATACACACGGTCGCTCATACCCAAAACCTCTGGCATTTCCGAGGAGATTAATATGATACATCTCCCCTCGGATGCAAGCTGGTTGATAATAGTATAAATTTCATATTTTGCGCCCACATCAATTCCTCTTGTCGGCTCATCCAAAATCAGAACATCCGGATCCGTCATAATCCACTTGCTAAGTACAACTTTTTGCTGATTTCCACCGGAAAGATTGCCGGCGCGCTGATGGATGCTGTGGGATTTAATGTTCAGCTGATTGCGGTACTTTTCCGCCGCCTGGCTTTCCATATCCCTGTCGATTACATGATTCTTACTAATCTTTTGCAAACTTGAAAGAGTAATGTTCATGCAAATGTCATCCATTAAAATCAAACCGGAATTTTTTCTATCCTCGGTTACATATGCAATTTTATTTTTGATAGCGTTTTCGACGGTATGCGTATCAATTTCCTTGCCGTCTTTCATGATTTTGCCATGAATGTTGTTTCCGTACAGGCTGCCAAAAAGACTTAAAGCCAGTTCAGTCCGCCCGGCACCCATTAAACCGGCTATACCGACTACCTCACCCTTATGTACTTTGATGTTGATGTTATCAAGCAGCTTTTTTCCGGACGTCAGCGGATCATCTGCACTCCAGTTTTGAATCTCAAAGGCAACTTCACCGATATTGCAATCCCTCGGCGGAAACATTTCTGTCATTTCTCGACCAACCATTCCCTTAATGATTTTGTCCTCCGTGATTTCGTCCTTGCCTTTTACCATTGTTTCAATTGTGGAACCGTCGCGAAGGATTGTAATTGCATCGGAAACCTCTGTTATTTCATTCAATTTATGGGATATCAGGATACAGGTGACCCCATTTTTTTTCAATTCTAAAAGCAAACCGAGCAAATGTTTGGAATCCGTTTCCGTCAAAGCCGCGGTCGGTTCATCCAAAATCAACAGCCGGACATCTTTTCCCAGCGCTTTTGCGATTTCCACCAGCTGCTGTTTTCCCACGCTGATATCTTTGATTAATGTGTTTGGGTCTTCGTTTAGCCCAACTTTTGCCATTAACTTTTTTGCATTATCATAAGTTAAATCCCAATCGATTCGATTGTTTTTCGCGCGCTCATTGCCAAGAAATAAATTTTCCCCTATCGACAAATATGGTATTAATGCCAATTCTTGATGGATAATTGCAATACCGGTTTTTTCACTGTCTTTAATATTTTTAAATTCACATACCTTGCCATCGAATACAATATCCCCGGTGTAAGTTCCATGGGGATATACACCACTTAGAACATTCATTAACGTTGATTTTCCTGCCCCGTTTTCTCCTACCAGAGCATGAATGGAACCTTTTTCAACAGAAAAATTTACATTTTTTAAGACCCTCACTCCTGGAAATTCTTTTACAATATCGCGCATTTCCAGAATACATTCAGCCATAAAGAAACCTCCCTCTTCGGTATATAAAGCAGACCAAGGTTTGCGAAGTGCTTTTAAATTTTGCCCGGTACGGGAGCCACTTTTGAATCGTACCGGGCAGGAAGCATTTTACTTTAATAATTTATAAACCAAGATCCTCTTTCGTGTAGTAACCGGATTCAATTAAAATCTTATCATAATTATCCTTGGTTATAGCTACAGGCTCGCAGAGGTAAGAAGGAACTACCTTTACACCGTTGTTGTAGGTTTTTTCATCGTTCACTTCCGCTTCTTTACCCTGCATAAGAGCGTCCACCATCAAAGCAACCTTGTTCGCAAGAGCTCTGGTATCCTTAAATACGCTCATTGACTGTTCGCCCTTTGCGATGGAAGCAACATTTGATTTTTCACAATCTTGACCGGTAATGATTGGATACGGCTTATCTGCCGAACCGTAGCCGATATTTTTTAATGCTGCCATTGCGCCGCGAGCGATTGCGTCATTTGGAGCGAGAACTGCATCAAGCTTTGCACCGCTCGCATAGTTTGCGGAAAGGAGGTTATCCATTCTGGACTGTGCAGTTTCCGCTTTCCAGCCCTGAATTGCACATTTTGCAAAATCAACCTGATTGCTCTTCACAATCAGTTTTTGGTTTGTGATATAGGGACTTAGCACGCTCATAGCGCCGTCATAGAAAAACTTAGCGTTGTTATCATCCGGTGAACCGGAGAAGATTTCAATATTGAACGAACCTTTGCCTTCCTTAAGGCCAAGCTTATCTTCTATGTACTGACCCTGCAATTGACCGACTTTAAAGTTGTCGAATGTGGCGTAATAATCAACATTTTCAGAATTCATAATCAAGCGGTCATAAGCGATTACTTTTACGCCGCTTTCCGAAGCCTGCTTCAAAGCATCGGTAAGGGCCGAACCGTCTATAGAAGCAATCACGAGCACCTTCACACCGCTTGTGACCATGTTTTCAATTTGTGAAACCTGCGTATTCACGTCATTGTTCGCATACTGAATTTCAACCTTATACCCTTTTTCTTCAAGAACCTTCTTCATATTGTTGCCATCCTGAACCCATCGCTGCAGGTACTTTTCCGGCATGCATACGCCTACAAGTTTTTCCCCGCCGTCACCTTGCTTGGCCACTTCTTTTGTGTCCTGTTTGGATCCTGTGCTGGAACAACCCGCTATGGAGAGCACCAGCATTGCTGAGAGAATTAACGATAGAATCTTTTTCATAACAATACATCCTCCTACTATAAAATTATATCTACTGCAATATTCATTGCAGAAAATAACATTTATATATTCTCCTTGATTTTAATAACAGTGTCCGTAAAATAACGGCTCTTTTTTGGCGCCGCACTGTTTACCGAATAATCATATAGAATTTTAATGGATTCATACCCCTGTTTAAAAGGTTCCTGGCAAATGGTCGCCTCAATTACATTTTTAAGAACCAGTTCTCGTGTAGAGGGAACATCATCAAATGTCAAAATGGTCATTTGGTCTTGCAGTTTCTGTTCTTCTACAACCCTGCAGGCGCCGGCAACACCGGCTGCGGTAATATAAAGGCAGTTTACTTGATTATATTTTTTTAAAGCACTGAACGTACGGATATAGGATGTGTGGTCATCATCCATGGACTCGATTACACCGGCGATATGATATTTTATTCCTTTATCCTGCAATGTTTTAATAAACCCGTTTATGCGCTGGTTATGGCCCTGCATATTTAGAGATCCGGTAATAATCAAAATTTCCAGCGGTTCTTTCCGAATCAGATTTAAAATGCCAGCGGCAGTTTTGCCGCTTTCCGTATAATTACAGCCTACATAGCAAAGACGGTTTGTATGGCTTAAATCGGAATTGATGGATACTACCGGAATTCCTTTTTGAATGATAGAGTTCAGTACATCCTGCACAGCAGGTACGTCCACCGTAGATACGCAGAGCGCAGATATGTTTTTCGCTACCAAATCATTGATTGCGCTAATATGATCGTTTGGATTAAATCCTTTTACCTGTGATATTTCCAGTGATACTCCAAAATCGTGTAACTCCCGTTCAGCTTGTTTTAAGCCTAAAATAACATCATCATAAAAAGGATTATCAATACTAGGCAGCATACATCCAATTTTCATCGGTTTTTTAAGTCCTGCTAAAACCTTTCCGGCACGGTTCGGGGTATAATTCATATCTATAATAAGTTTTTTGATTTTTTCTTCTATCTCCGGACTTACACCGCCGCGTCCATTGATAACACGGTCAACCGTTCCCCTTGAAACACCAGCTGCAGCGGCAATTGCTTTTATGGTAGTCGCCATATTTTATCTACTCCTACTGTGCACGAGCACGCAAAGTTAAAATAAAAATGTGCACGAGCACAATTCATATTATAAACACATCGGTTAAAATTGTCAACAATTATTATTCATTCTTATATCTTTTTTTATTAAATTATATTAAAAAGCATGATAATTCTTAAAAATGGCGGCTTAAATGAGCCTGAAAATCAGTCGTTACATGAATGCGATTATTAAAAGTTCCAATGCTTTCAGGAGGGACACTTTTTATACCGGAAATTGGTTTACCTATGGATATGTAATCAATCAATGTTTCGACCATCTCCTGATTGAGGTGCTCAAAGTTGGTGTACTGCTCAATTAACTGCCGGCGGTTAATTTTATTCCCAAAAACAACAAACAATCTTATCAGGAAAACATTATGGCATTTTTAACTCAGCAGTAGGCGTATTGCAGACGCTGGTTGTTGCACTTGGTTCAGGAATCAGTATTTGGGAAGTTGTCCACCTTTTGGAAGGTTACGGCAACGATAATTTCGGCACGAATTGGCATGGTGCATAAGGAAGCACAATCAGATGACGATGATAATTAGATAGACATCCAACAGAGGGATCGATGTATAACGATAGGAATTATCCATGACTTTTGATCTGAAATATTTTTACTACAGCTTGACAATGTGATACGCGTGTCGTATAGTTTAATTAGTGACACATGTGTCACATCTTTTAGAAAGTCTTTCGCGAGGAGTATTTATATGTCATTAACTATAAAAGGTATTGAGAAAAAAAAGTATATATTAGAGAAAGCTACTTCTGTCTTTATAAGAGAGGGTTATACTTCTGTAACAATGAAGGATATTGTAGAAGAGTGTAATATAAGTCGAGGCGGGTTATATAAATATTATTCTTCAACTAAAGAAATATTCGAAGATATTTTATCTTTTGGAAAAGAAAATGATTATTTTGTTTTTACGAAAGGTATGGAAAACGGAGAAAATGCTATCGAAATACTTTCCGACTTTTTACAACAGCAAAAAAGTGAATTACTAAATATTAAGAATACAATTAGAAGAGCTATATATGAGTTTTTTTTATCCCATAAAAACAATGCTTTGAATGGTATATTAAAACAAAACTATACCGAAACAGTATCTGTCATTTCTAAAACCCTTAATTATGGGATTTCCAGAAACGAAATTACCAAGTTAGCTTCTAACGATGTAGAAAAATTTGCAAATCACATTATCATTTTATTAGAGGGGTTAAGCATATTGGCTTTAGGCGAGCAAATATCATCTAAGTTAATAGACGAACAGTTAGACATAATTATAAAAGATTTAATATAATTTAGGGGAACAATTTATGAATATTTTGGTTTTGGGCTTAGGAGTTATTGGCACGACATATGCCTACATCTTAAAAGAAGCGGGACATAACGTTGAGCATTTCATTAGAAAAAGCAAAATAGAAAAAATAGGTTCAACAATAAATATAAAGCTTCTTGATGGAAGAAACAACCCAAAGGGTGTTAAAAAAACGGATTTCTATTCAATAAAGATTGCACATTCTGATAGTAGCTACGATTTTATTATTGTAAGCGTATCTACGGGAAAATTGGAATCGGCGATCAAAACCTTATCTGAAAACCATATAAAAGGGACTCTCGTTTTATTATGCGGTATATGGGACAACAAGGAAAATATTGATAGAATAGTGGGAGACTATTCATACATTTTAGGTTATCCAGTTGCAGGGGGTACGATTGCCAATAACTCGCTAAATTGCGTTTTATTCGACCATATTATGCTTGAGAGCAAAGAAAACACAACTATCTCAAATTATTCCGTGCTTATTCAAATATTAGGCAGTGCAAATATAAAAACAGAATGTCCTTATAGCATGCTCGAATGGACATGGATTCATATGGCAATTAATGCGGCAGTAATCTCAACAGCGGAAAAATATGCCCGTTATAATAATTCAGAAAAAGCTGCCGAATATCTTATGAGCAGTGCAAAAGCATTGTCAGAGGTCGTTCTTGTGATTCGTGAAACCTTAAAAATTGTTGAAGCAAGAGGAGTAGACCTAAAAAATATAAAGGTGAAATTCAACCATACAAAATTCCATCCAAGATTGCTGGGTTAGTTATGAAAAAAATGTTTGTCAATAATGAACTTACTCGAAAAATAATGCAACTTCACAGTAATGTTGAGGACCTTATTTACGTCTGCAAAAGTGTCTATGATTGTGGCCAGCAACTTGAAGTAAAAGCCTCGCTGTTTTATAAAAACTGTAAAATTTGTTCAAAAAGTTTACCGATAACACGATATTAATGAGAGGAACTTTGAGCCAATTTAGCCGGAAATTCACTACAACAAAACATAAAAAAGAGAGATGTCATTTTATTGTATATTGTTATATCGTGTGGCTTTACCGTATGGTTGATCATCTCAATGAATTTTTCATCGATAACTCCTTGAATTATTGTTCCAAATTCCCAATCAGTTGATTTTTCTTTTCCAAACTTCAATGCAGTTTTAATTTCTTCTGTT
>ENA-UOOK01003650-UOOK01003650.1-fermentation-metagenome-genome-assembly--contig:-NODE-3650-length-17288-cov-18.584170_pt1 | contig 17288 bp, 14 predicted proteins | sample MGYA00245777_ERZ724023 | MGnify/ENA primary metagenome ERZ724023 (study PRJEB28704, sample SAMN03018312) | fermentation metagenome | biome: anthropogenic terrestrial biome; feature: soil...
CCAAAGAATCATTAAAAGGAATATGGAATTCCTCAAGAGCTTTCTTATAGCCAACTAATCTTTGAATAGAAGAAAAAGTATCACTAGGACCAGTAATACAAGCAATCTTCTTATGTTTAGATTGAAGTAAAAGTTTAGTAGCTAAATAACCCCCTTCAATATTGTCATAGTAGACCTTATTAGCTTTAAAATCCGGGAAGTCTCTATCAGAAAGGACATAAGGAATACTAAGAGAAGATAAGACTGACTTAAGTTCCTTCATATTCTTCTGATGATAAGAACCATTAGGAACAACCAAAATAAGTCCATCAACATTTCTCTCCAGCAAAGTATTGATCTGCTTAACACTTAAGTCATGTGAATCATTAGAATTCAAAAGAAGAACCATATAGCCTTCCTTCTCAGCCTCAAAAGAGATAGATTTACTTAAAGAAGCAAAATACCAGTTTTCAATATCCGGAACAATTAAACCAATGGTATTGCTCTTCTTAGTAGCTAAACCTCTAGCAAAAGAGTTAGGAACATAAGAAAGAGCCTTAGCCGTCTCTTTGATTTTCTCCTGAATAGCAAAAGAAATACGATTGGGACGGCCAGTCAAAACCAAGGAAACCGATGTTTCCGAAACTCCAGCCGCTCTAGCTATATCCGAGATAGTGGTTCTTTTCATATTTACTAGAATTATACAAGAAAAAAACACTGAATTAAAGAACATTGGTTTTAAGGACAGAAAGACAATTGATGTTTAGAAAGAATATGAATAGAATAAAACTTCTTAAAGCGCAGCAATATAAGATCATATTAAGGCTCCGACTGTAATTGCCCAAGTTTCTAACGAAAACAGAAAGAATTCATTCTACTGGCATATGACTAGCAACCGATTAAGAATAAATCCAAATTATATAACCGCTCTTTTTCTTAACCTGACATCATTCTATAAACACTTTTCAATGAAGACATTAAAGAAATCAAATGAAACCGTGATACCGAAAACATTCATAATAGAAGACCTGATAGGGCAAAAAACAACACGCAAACATTCTTTAAAACATAGACCGGAAGTTTGGTATAATAAAACTATCATGGCAACAATTTATGATATAGCAAAGAAATGTGAATTAAGTGTTAGCACAGTATCAAAAGCCTTAAACAATGATCCACATATTACGGATAAAACAAAAGCCATCGTTTGGGAAAAAGCCAGAGAGCTTTCTTATGTTCCCAATCAGGCGGCACGTTCTCTATCCATAGGACACTCAACCTTAATTGGCATTATCTTTACATTTCGCAATGATCAAAGCCGCTTTCAGAATCCTTTTCTTCTTAATTTAATCGAGCTTTACAAAACCAAAATGGCAAAGAGGAATTATGATGTGGTATTTCTTTCCCACAAAAGAGGAAATCAATCCACTTCGTATTTGGAAGTGTGCCGCAGACTTGATATACATGCAGTCCTTGTTTTAGGCGATATCGACAGCGGAAAGATTAATGAGCTAATCTCTAACGGGATTCACGTCATTGCCTTTGAAGCCGAAGGTCCCGGTATCATCACCATCACCTCAGATAACGAAAAGATAACACACGAGCTTACCTGCAGACTATTAAGCCTTGGTCATCGAAAGCTGGCCTTCATCGAAGGCAACAGAGGTGCCTCGGCTATCGATAGAAGGGAAGGCTTTGAATCAGCTGTGGCTTCTGTTCCCGGCGCCAAAGGCGAAATACTTCATGTTCTGAACTACGATAGCGCCAGTGCTCTTCTGGCCGCTAAGAAATGTCTGAGAAATGGAATAACTGCTATTTTATTTCCGGATGACATCACCGCTATTGTTACTATCAACGGATTAACCAATAATGGGGTACAAGTACCTAAAGAAATATCAATCACCGGCTTTGATGGAACTGACTTGGGTCAGACTTTGATTCCCCAGCTAACCACAGTACAGCAGGATATCGAAACAATAAGCTCTCGCCTTGCCGAAGAAACCGTCGAATCGCTGAAGAGTTCAGCAGTGAATTCAGCTGTCATTTCTGTTCCAAGCCGAATTATTTCAGGCAGATCAATCAGCTGTCCCTGCTCCAACAAGTAAAAAGCAAGTCGTCTTCTAGTGCCATTTTTATTAAAAAATATCGATTTTATGGAAATGAAACCGATATAATTGTATAATAATTTCAAAAGAAGACCTTTTTTGTTGATGGTCTTCCTTTGAAGGAGGAATCCGATGACGGAAAACATACATCATATTTTCAGCTCTTCAAAATGGGAACCCAAAAATCTACCAGTTGATGAATCACTGTTTCATTGTTCAAATGGTTACTTGGGCGTTCGTGGATCTTTCGAGGAAGGATACGGAAAGGGAATAGAATCTATTCGTGGCTGTTATATAAATGGTTTCTATGATTTCGTTCCTTATTCCTATCCGGAAAAACTATATGGCTTTCCAGATGAGGGGGAGCGTCTGGTTAAGCTTCCGGATGTTCAGACACTTAAGCTGACATTTGATGATGAGCCTTTTTCGCTGTTTACAGGAACCATCGAGTCATTTAGAAGAACAATCGATATGGATAAGGGCACTGTTTCCCGGATTGTTTCCTGGAGAAGCCCCAAGGGAAAGCATATTGATTTAAAATTTACTAGGTTAGCATCTCTAAAGCACAGAAACATCTTCTGGATGCGCTGTTCCATCAAAACACATTCTTCCCTGACTGTTCATGTCATCGGAGGAATCAACTGCAATGTCACCAACTACTCAAACAGCAACGATCCGCGGGTCGCTGGAAATTCCGATCGATACTTAGTTCCTGATTCCGTCACATTCGAAAACGGTCTGGGATTCTCTAGATGCCATACAGCAAAAAGCAAACTTACGGTTGACATATCCGAAAAAATCCTGTCAGGCAAAAACGATTTCTCAACAGTTTATTCTTCAAGCAAAGACAGCATTTGGTTCGGTGGGGATATTGCGGCAGATGCTGATTCCATCATCAGCATCGATAAGGTGGTCTCAATAGCCGACTCGCGTTATTTCAAAAATGGCGATAGTCAGAAAGCCTTGGAGGAGGCTATATCCCTGGGATTTGACGAAATAGGGAAAGAGCAAAGCACTGTTCTAAAACAATTCTGGAACCGCTCCGATATTTCTATTGAAGGAGACGATGATCTTAATAAGTCCGTTTCTTTCTGCGAATACAGCCTATTTGAAAGCGCCGGAATAACTCCCAGGAAAGGCGGAATACCGGCCAAGGGCCTATCCGGCGAAGGATATGAAGGACATTATTTCTGGGATACGGAAATCTATATGTTCCCCTTCTTTTTATTAACAAACCCTGATATTGCCCGTTCCCTCCTTGATTACAGATACTCAATTCTTGATGCCGCCAAAGATAACGCCAGAATAATGGGAGGATATCGTGGGGCCCTCTACTCCTGGAGAACAATCACCGGTCAAGAATGCTCTGCCTATTTCCCTTCCGGCGGTGCTCAGTATCACATCAATGGTGCTGTTTCACATGCGGTAAAAAGCTATTTTAACTACACCAAAGATATTGAATTCCTTGAGAATGAAGGAATCGATATTTTGGTTGAAACCGCAAGGTTCTGGCTTGATGTCGGACATTTCGGAAATGATGGCAGATTCCGTCTGGAAGACGTCACCGGCCCAGACGAATATACCTGCTTAGTAAACAATAATTTCTATACGAATCTATCCGCTCAAGCTAATTTCCGTGCCGCAACCCAGCTATATAAGCTATTAAAAGATAATGGCAGGCAGAAAGGCTGCGACAAGAGGACCGGTGTAACCGCGGATGAGCTTAGGCTGTTTGACAAGGCCGCCGATTCGATGCTTCTGCTTTATGACGAAAAACTGGATATCAACCCCCAGGACGATACCTTCCTTGATAAAGAGAAGTGGGATATAGCTGATACCCCAGAAAAGAATCTTCCGCTCCTGATGCATTACCACCCACTAGCAATCTATCGTAAGCAGGTTTGCAAGCAAGCCGACGCTTTGATGGGATATTTCTTATATCCGGATGCCGTGCCAATCCATACTCAGATAAGCAGTTATCATTACTATGAATCCATTACCATAAACGATTCTACCCTCTCGGCCTGTATTTTCTCAGCCATGAGTTCAAGATTGGGAAATCCCGAAAAAGGACTTGCATATTTCAAGCAGGCTGTAAATATCGATTTGATGGACAAGAAAGGAAATACCAAGGATGGCCTTCACGTTGCCGCTTTAGGTGGAGTTTTTCTGGATCTGATCTATGGATTCGGAGGACTAGAGATTGGGGATGACGGAATACCAGTGTTTTCTTTTAATATCCCCCATGAATGGGATTCACTCTCGTTCAGCATCCTTGAACGAGGCTCGATTCTTAGAATAAAGGCCACCCACAAACAGGCAAGTTTCAGCCTTATCAGCGGCAATCCGGTAGATGTCGGCCTCAAACATCATGGCAATTTTCGGATTCACGGGGATAAGCCAACGATTGTTTCCTTGGAGAAAAACAAAAATGAAGAAACGGTATGATGGCATTGTTTTTGATTTGGACGGAGTTATCTGTTCCACAGACGAATACCATTATTTGGCCTGGAAAAGCATTGCTGACGAGCTGCACACTCCTTTTGATAGGACAATAAATAATCGGCTGCGCGGCGTAAGCCGTCAGGAAAGCCTCGAAATAATACTGGAAAGATATGATGGGCCTACCCTTTCTGCAGAAGATAAGATAAAACTCACCGATAAGAAGAACAGGACATATCAAACTTTTCTCAAACAGCTGACGCCAGATTCTTTGTCAGACGACGTAAAGAAAACTCTGCTTGTTTTCAGAAGCAAGGAAATTCCAATGGCTATCGGCTCCTCAAGCAAGAACACAAAGCTCATCCTATCGCAAATAGGGCTCAATCATTTCTTTGATGCCGTCATAGACGGCAATGATATTACTCACAGCAAACCCAATCCGGAGGTCTTCCTTAAAGCCGCTTCAGCCATTCATATTAGGCCATCTAAGTGCCTGGTGGTCGAGGACGCCGACGCTGGCATTGAGGCCGCCCATGCTGGTGGCTTTAAAAGCGCCGGAATCAGCCAGGCATCTAAGAACCCCTTAACCACTCATCCCATCAAAAAGATATCCGATCTGATAAATATCGAGTTGGAATAGGTCTGTGTTAAACTTTAGGTCTGTTCAGTCTATCTACTAAAATGCCGAACAGATCTAGAACATCTTTAGTATTCTCTTGATAGGCATTTATGGTTTCTATCTGAATAAGATTGGAAACCGGCAAGCTCAGAGCCTTGTCTTTATAATTCACAAGCAGATAGGTTCCCTCTGGATTCAAAGCCAAGAAGCCGTCCAATATCGCGTGGCTTTCAGTAAACCTTCTAAGAACCTCTATCATTTCGGAATCCAGTATTTCTTCGGCTTTCTGCCTATTATCACACCATACCGAAAAGTCATTCCCGATGGCTGAAGAAAACTTCTGCTCATACTGAAGATTCTGAATAAATGTCGGGAGATAGGTGTCCCAGCGTTTCTTGACTATAAGAAGACTGAAAGTGGCCTTCAGTGAAAGAACATAGTATTTCCCGTACGCTCCCACATTACTATTGCGAGGCTTTAAATTAATCTCAGCTAATGGCTTAGTTGGGTACGTCAATGACGGATTGTTTGATTTGAGACTTTCTTTCTGAACAGGTGCTTTTACAGAAATCTCCGTCTCACTGAAGGGAATTCCCTTATATTTCCCGATAATCCGATCCCGAGAATAAATCTTATCAATGGTTGACCAATAATGAGAATTAATCACTTCCTCATCAGGAACCAATCCCCCGGGAGAAAAAAAGAAATCGCTCAAGTCAGTTTTATCACAATAGGTGTCAGTGGCTATTGCTTTAAACCAATCGGTCGCAAAAGTCGCAAACCAAAGATAGCTTTTCTTGTCTGACAGATATGTATAGATCAAAAAAGCAATCAAGAAAACAATAGTAAGCCCAAGAGAAATCCAAAGAACAACATGTAATTGAGAATTTTGATACCCGGCAAAGGCTCCAATAAGAGTTCCGATTATAGAAATCAACAGCAGCAATAAGAGAATCCCATTGATTAGCTTCCGATTGCGATTCTGCTTTAGATAGCGATTCTGGATTTCCAGAAGATGGTCTTCAAGTCTTTGATCGTTGCTGCTTTTCTCTAATTTGATAAAGTCATGAGGAAGAGTTTTCTTCAAAACGGCAGTGGATTCTGAAGGGGATTCCTTTCGTTCTGGTTTATTGATATTATCCATTTGGCGGTTTATTTCTCTTTATGTAGAAATTATAACACGTTACTTCAAAATTTTTTTGAAGAGAAATCATATACACAGTATTTGCCAATAAGAAGCAAATAAAGGTTTATGATTGCCGATTATATAACTCATTAACAAAAATGGATTTATTTTTAAACTTTGAAGCAAAACGAGGCTAAAACCTTCAAATCAGGGGCAATCAGTCATTCTAAAAGGCCTATGCAAAAAGTCATTTTGAGAATGTTTCTATCGGTGTAAAAGCAAAAAACTAAAGATTTTTTATCAAAAATGTTTGCTTTTGTATTTGAGCATGCTATAATGAAACCGGTTACAAATAGGAGGACCATAAAGCTGTGAAAAGTAGAAAATTTTTATCCCTTATTGCTTGCGCGGCTATTGTCGGTGGTTCAATTGGAGCACTGACAAGCTGTAACAATGACGATGATGCTGATATTATCTTTATGAACGGTAAGACGGAAGTTGTGGAGCAGTTTGAATACATCGCTGATGCCTATGAGGAGGAAAAAGGCCACAAGGTTACCATTGAAAACCTTCAATCTGGTCAGGAAGCTCAGCTTATCGCTAGCTTAGGGGCTGGCAATGATAAGTCTCCTTCGATTTTCTTCATGCACGGGCCTGTTGACTATCCCACATATGAAGACTACATGATGGATCTGAGCGACACTGAACTCTATGCAGATTTGACAAACGATTCCTTTGCCGTTAAGGATCCGGATGACGGTACCGTCCGTGCTTTACCGATGACCGTTGAAGGCTACGGTCTAATCTATAATAAGAATATTACTGATAAGTACTTTGCCCTTACTACCAAATCAGCCGATGTTACTGTGACCTCCATGGATCAGATTAAAGATTTCGATGCCTTGAAAGAGGTAGCTGATGACATGCAGGCCCATAAAGCCGATTTGGGAATCGATGGTGTCTTTGCCTCCTCCGGAATGAAATCCGGCGAACAGTGGAGATGGCATAATCACCTTTTTAATATGCCAATCTATGCCGAATATGGCAATATCACCGGAGTTCCTACGGATTTTGATTTCACTTATAACCAAAATATGAAGAACCTTCTCGATCTTTACATCAACGATTCCGCTTTCAGTGGGGACAACGCTCCTAGCCTGGCCAACAAGAGCACCGCTGATTCTATGGCCGAGATTGCAATCGGAAAAGCTGCCATCGTTCAGAACGGCAACTGGTCCACGGCTCAGCTTTCTGTTGATGGAGCTACCGTAAGCGCTGATGATTGCTACTTCATGCCTATGTATATGGGCAATGCCGGAAACCTTGATCAATCTACGCAGGGCTTAGCTATCGGAACTGATTATCATATCGCTGTCAACTCTAGGGTTTCTGCCGCCAAGCAGAGCACTGCTCTCGACTTCCTCACTTGGTTAGTCGAAGGCAACGGGGCAAAATATGTCACTGCTTCTACTGATGATCATGGTTTAGCCTTTAATCCTCCGTACAAGCAATTCGAAGATGCCGAATTCACCGATCACCTCACTGCCCAAGTCAAGGAATGGATGGGCAAGACGGACTATACCACTATCCCTTGGGACTTCATTTCCGCTCCTTCCACCGAAGTTATGAATAAGATGGATTCCGGATTAACCCAATACATCACCAACGGAATGACCGATGCGGATTGGGATGATATGGTTACCGCTGTCAAAAATCAGTGGGTGACTGATGCTAGTCTGCGTTAGTTAGTATAATAAGAGTGGAGGCAGAGTTCTTATAACCTTTGCCTCCCTTTTTCTGGATTGTGCCATAAGGAGGCTACCTTGCAAAAGTTTTATAAAAAACATTTCTGTTTATTCGTACTTCCGCTGCTGGTATGTTTTACGGTGGCTTTTCTTGTACCGTTTTTTATGGCAATCTTATTTTCATTCACAAATTACAAGACAATCGAGATCTGGCACTTCGTTGGTTTCCAGAATTATGTCCAGGCCTTCGGGCCAGGCACAACATTTTGGTATTCTCTGGGGATCACGGTCCTTTTTGCCATCGTTTCATCAGTCATCGTTAATGTTTTTGCCTTCGCTTTAGCTGTTCTTCTAAGCAAGGGCCTGAAAGGATCCAATTTCTTCCGAAGCGTTTTCTTCATGCCGAATCTGGTGGGAGGAATCGTTTTAGGATACATTTGGAGCTTAATGATTGGCTCTGTTCTCAACCTTTTCCACAAAAACATCGCTTCTGGTTTCTCATATGGCTTCTGGGGATTGATCATTATGACCTGCTGGCAGCAGGTTGGCTATATGATGGTTATTTATATAGCTGCCCTAGCAAATGTCTCAAGGGATCTGACCGAGGCTGCTGAAGTTGATGGCGCCAGCCATTGGCAGACCTTGTTCAGAATCATAATTCCTGTTGTATCCTCTTCTATTGCAATCTGCACTTTCTTAAGCCTTTCGAGCGGATTCAAAATGTTTGATCAGAATCTGGCTCTCAATGGAATCGCCAATGAAGAGACAAGACTACTAAGTCTTGATATTTACAATACAATGTTTAATAACCCTACTGGAAATGAAGGCGTTGGTCAGGCCAAGGCAGTTGTCTTCTTCCTGATTATTGCTGGCGCATCTTACCTGAATTTCCATATCCGTAGCCGAAGAGAGGCAACTTAACATGACTGAAAGCAGATTGATTTCAAACCCAAATACCGAGTATCAGAAGAAATCTCATTCAAAGACCAAGAGGGTTATAAGCAACGTTGTTATTTACTTCATACTGATTCTTTGCACAGTCGTTTTCATCTACCCTATAATTCTTGTTCTTATAAATTCATTCAAGAAGAAACTCTATATAACCGATTCGCCTTTCGCTTTCCCAAACGCCGAATCATTTAATGGTATCGAGAACTATGCCGAAGGACTTTCCGGAAGCGGATTCTGGACAGCCGCACTTAATTCCGTAATCGTGACGGTTTTCTCTGTGATCTTGATTCTTCTTCTTACTTCCATGGCCGCTTGGTATCTGACAAGGGTAAATACCTGGTGGTCCAGATTAATCTATTATGCTTTTGTCTTCTCCATGCTGGTACCTTTCCAGATGGTTATGCTGCCATTAGTCGGCGTTGCCAGTAAGCTTCATCTGGATAACGTTTTCGGTGTTATCTTCATCTATATAGGTTATGGCGCCGGATTATCAACCTTCCTTTACTCAGGCTTCGTTAAAACAATACCGACTGAGATCGAAGAGGCCGCAGCCATTGATGGCTGCAGTTCCATTCAGCTTTTCTTTAGAATTGTAACTCCGATTATGAAACCTACAACAATGACTGTCGCCGTTCTTAACATCATGTGGATCTGGAACGATTACCTTCTGCCAAGTTTGGTCTTAGGAACAAACGTAACTGACACGACCCTTCCGGTTGCTATACAGGTTCTGAATGCAGGACGTTACGGCGATGTCGATATTGGGGTTCTTATGGCAATGATTGTCTTAGCTATAATCCCTATCATTCTTTTCTATCTCGTTGGTCAGAAATATATCGTTAGAGGCGTAACGGCAGGCGCTGTTAAAGGCTAACTTCCAGAAAGAGGAAACATCAATGGCAAGTATTGAATTTAAACACGTATCGAAAACCTATCCGGGATCAAAAGCTCCTGTCATCAAGGATATGAACCTAGAAATCAACGATCAGGAGTTTGTAATCTTCGTAGGACCATCCGGCTGCGGCAAGTCCACAACACTTAGATTGATTGCCGGACTAGAGGATATTTCCAGTGGCGATATTTTTATCGATGGTGTCCGCTCCAATGAGATTCCTCCCAAAGAAAGAGATATTGCCATGGTTTTCCAATCCTATGCTTTCTATCCAAACATGACAGTCTACAAGAATATTGCTTTCCCTCTGAAAATCAGAAAGTTTTCCCAAAAAGAGATTGATGATCGTGTCGTAACTGCTGAGGCATTATGCCGAAAAAAGAAGCTTTCTCCCGAAGAAACCCAAAAATGCCTGAAGAAAGTCTCTAGAGAAACGCGTTTTACTAAAGACGAGATTGATTCCAAAGTTCATGCAGTGGCTAAGATTCTTGATCTAGAACCACTCCTCGACAGAAAGCCCAAGGCTTTGTCAGGCGGACAACGTCAGCGTGTAGCATTGGGAAGAGCAATGGTCAGAAGCCCCAAGGTGTTTTTGCTTGATGAACCTCTTTCCAACCTTGATGCTAAGCTAAGAACCGAAATGCGTTCACAGATTGCCAGTCTTCACAAGAGCTTAAAAACCACCTTTGTCTATGTCACTCATGATCAGACAGAAGCTATGACGATTGCCGATCGTATTGTAGTAATCAATAACGGAAACATCGAGCAATTCGATACTCCAAGAAACCTATATGATTTCCCTTGCAATATTTTTGTCGCCGGCTTCATAGGTTCACCTGAAATGAACTTCCTCAACGGACAGTTTCATATCGAAAATGGAAAGTATTACATCCTATTGGACGAAAAGAAGATATATCTGCCTGGCGATATCGACAATAAGCAAAAAGAAATCATTCAACCCTTTGATGGCAGAGACGTAGTTCTAGGTATACGTCCAGAAGCCATCAGTATTATCGCCGAGAATACCGCTACCGCTTCTGAGGATAATGTTTTTACTATTCATGTCGAGCTGTCAGAATTCTTAGGTGCAGAAGTCTATCTTTATTTTGAATTTGCAGGAACTCACTGTATGGCTAGAATCCCATCAATTCACCGGATTTATACTGGCGATGATATAAGGATCTCCCTCGTTCCTTCAAACATTTATGTCTTCGACAGCAAAACCACTAACACGATCTTATATAGCGAGAACAGTGTCAAACACAGTCTGGAAGATAGAAGCGAAAAATTGGAATAGTAATATGAAACAGCACTCTATTTATAAGATAGATCAAAAAAATGGTTGGTCTATTTTCGGTGGAGTGTTTATAAACAGTGCCGGTCAGATTCTTTTGCTGAATCTTCTATTGATTGTCTTTTCCGGATTGATTTTCACTGCCGGCCCTGCCTATGCCGCGGCGTTCGATGAACTAAACCTATTAGCCGTGGAGAACAACAGCAATTTTATCGGTAATTACTTTAAGTTCTTTAAAAAAGAATTTAAGCTGAGAAACATTTTGTTTGAAATCATACACCTAGCAATCCTAGCCGGTCTTGTGTATGGAATATGGTTCTATTTGCTCAACACGAAAGTATCAATCCTTTTCTATATTCTCGTTGTTCTTTCATTTGTTCTGCTTGGATATGTTGCCTTAGTCGGCTTTTATTTTTATCAAACCAATTCCCGTATAGATATTAAATTCTCTTTAAAAATCAAAAACGCCGTTCTATTGTCAGCAAGTTACCCAGGACATGCGTTGACCGGTTCCTTATCATTCTATATCTTCTTCGCCTTGCCGGCTTTCTTCTGGGATCGGGCATGGATCTTTCTGATTATTTTTTCCCTATCACTGACTTTTTTAGGAGGAATGGCCTCAACTTATAATGTCGTTGAAAAATATGTCATTAAACCTGAGCCCAAAGCCGAGATTAAACCGGTATTTGATTTAAGACCGGAAATACTAGCTCAATTCCGTGAACCGAAGGCTACTCCCATAACTGATTATTCTATAAGCCAAGAAGTTAGTGAGCAAACCGTCATTAGTAACCTGGCAAAAGATCTTTACTCTAAGCATTTACCGATTTCCTGCTTTTTGCAACTGAAATAAAACCCTTGTATTTCAAATTCATATTGAATTCAATCTAGGTATCTATATAGTCCTTAATATAGAAGAATTTTTTGATACAACAAATTGTGCTTATGAGACTTACGATAAGTCCCTACTTTGAATTTATTCTAAATGAATCAAAAGTGTTTATAGTTGTGATCTGTATTGGAAATAAAGATAATTTTTAATAATGAATTGATTGAATTCTTGCCTTTACTATATTCAAATATACTATAATTAAATATAGTAATATTTCGTAGGCAATTATGAAATTCATAGGAAGAACAACTGAGCAAAAAGAAATGGCGAATTTGATTTTGTCGGAAGAAACCAAAAAGGTTATTCCTTCTTTGAATGCGAATACCAAAATAGTGCAATAACCGACGATGTTGTCAGAAAAGAGAGAAAGCAAGTTTCTGACACTGGCTTTGCTGTTTCTGGATTCGGATTCTTCTCCAAATCCGGGTACAGTCTCAAAAATGAGAAAATCGATTACGCTTTTTCGTTAGCTGACTTATACAGAGAATAATTTTAAGAAGGATAAACAATAGCGTTGCTTTCAAAGTAGTATAACGCCCCTGTTACATTGCAACTGTTCAGAAAAGAAGCATCGCTATGGATTCCTGCCTTTTTCGGCACCCTTTTATCACATTTTTATAAGTTTGAATTCAAATTAACACCTAAACCCGTTCTACTTAAGTTCTTTGATTAGCTCACTGCTGTTTGCTAAGCACAGCTCCGATAAAGAATAACTAAGAATACGTTTCTTAGCTAATCTAGGTACTAAAAAGCCTACCTTAACTAAAACCGAGCACCAATTAATAATGGTTTTATTAGTTTTCTTTAGTTCAAAGGAAACTTTTTTTGGATATACTTCCCTAATTCCACGATCAAGAATAAACCGAAGGAACTCTTTATCTTTCTTCTTTAAGTTAGAGATTCCATTTCTCACCCAAGTCAAATCTCCTTCATTTGTCAACTTGATAACCTTATCAGAATAAAGATCAAACATTCTTAAGAAATAGGAAAGCCAAATTTCAGGATGAGGAGGATTATTCCTCCCTTCATAGTAAAGAGCAGGTAATCCCATTTGCAAAGAGGAATAATACTCATCGAGATTGTAATTGAAGTATTCCTCTAAAGAGCCAAGGTTAGCAAAACCAAATCCAGATAAATCAAGATAATAGTCACAAAGCAGTCTAGCAGTACGACCATTTCCATCCACAAAGGGATGGATGGTGACTAATTGATAATGAATGATTGCTGCCTTAATTAATGGATGATCATTACTTTGATTTATGTAAGCAATCAATTCCTGAATAAGAGAAGGAATGTCTTCAAAAGAAGGAGGAATATAGTCAGGGTTTCCGGTATCACTATCATAAACAGCAAAAAGAACACCTGGTGGCATACTCTTTCGATATCCAATCTTTTCCTTACTCTCTCCTTCAACAACCTTCTTTTGAAGGGTTAGAATCATCGATTCAGAAACAGCTTCCTTTGATGTGATGCTCTTACTAAGGTATCCCAAAGCCAAATAGTAATTTCTGATTTCCTGTTCAGCCCTTAATAAGTGCTGATGAGGATCATCAATAACTTTTTCGGCTTGCTCAAAAGAAAGAGGATTGCCTTCAATTTTGTTAGAAGCATAGGAAGACATCTTCCTTGAATTCTTTCTTAATTTATTAGCATAAGAAACAGGCAAAGAAATCTTAGATAATTTTTTTCTTTTTAATTCAATGTTGATTATTAGGTTGAGCATCTCATTAGTAATCACTGGCTTTATCATAAATATAGTATATCAGAATTACACTAAAGTTTCACTATTTTTACACTATTTTTAACTAATCAAACAATCAGAATTATCAATCTATCTTCTCTCTCCAGCCAAAAGGATCATTAAGATCACCTTTCTGAATACCAGTCAGATGATCATATAAAGACTGAGACACCTGACCAATCCCACCATCACCAATAGTAAAGACATCTTCCTTATATCTAAGCTTACCAACAGGAGAAATAACAGCAGCAGTACCAGTACCAAACACTTCTTCTAATTTGCCTTCTTTTTGTTTCTCAACCAGTTCATCAATCGATATTCTTCTTTCTTCTACTGGATACTTAAGATACTTGCATAACTGAATGATAGAATCCCTGGTAATACCAGGAAGGATTGAATCAGAAAGCAACGGCGTTACAATCTTCCCCTCTATCTTAAAGAAGATATTCATAGCGCCGACTTCCTCAATATATTTTCTTTCCACTCCGTCAAGCCAAAGAACCTGAGAATAATTCTCCCTGCTTGCTTTCTGTTGTCCTATAAGGGAGCAGGCATAGTTGCCACCGGTCTTAGCAGCACCCATGCCGCCTCTAACAGCTCTTACATATTCATCCTCAACCCAGATATTAACAGGCTTTAGTCCATCAGGATAATAAGATCCTGAGGGAGAAAGAATAATAACAAAAAGATAGGTCTTTGAAGGATGAACACCTAAGAATTCATCAGTAGCAATAATAAAAGGTCTTATATATAAAGAAGTCCCATCTTCTGTCGGAATCCAATCCTCATCAACTTTAACTAAAGTCTTAATAGCTTCAATAAAGTCTTCTTCTTTAACAGGTGGGATACAAAGACGAAGACAGGAATTATAAGCTCGTTTTGCATTCATCTCAGGACGGAAAAGATAAACACTGTTATCTTTGCCCTTATAGGCTTTTAAGCCTTCAAACATCTCCTGAGCATAGTGAAACACCATACAGGATGGATATAGTTCTAACGGATGGAATGGTTCAATCCTTGGATTGAACCAGCCTTTCTCAGGACTATAGTTCATCAAAAACATATGATCAGTAAAGACTTTACCAAAACCGAGTTTAGTCCCAGCCTTTGGTTTATCTTTCTTATGCTCAGTCAGAGTTATTTTTATATCCATAAAGGATGACTCCTTTTTTAACTAGATAATTTTAAACTAAATGAATGACAGGTAAATAGAGAAATCTCTTAGAAAGAAGAAAAAGAAGACTCAAGAAGAAGGGTCTCAGGAACATAAGTTTTAGCAAAAGCTCAAGTTGCACTTGAGAAATTCTCAAGTTGTATTTGAGTTTTTACTTAATTTTCGGAGATAAAAACTGCACTTATTTCTTTTTGCAAGCATCAACAAAGAGGCTGACCTTTCTAGATACATAGCAGAGATAAAGAATTAAGCAATTATATTACAACTGAATTTATATCTAAAAAATGGCCTTTTTTGAAACTCAAACTGTAATAGTGCTAGGAAGATTAGGCCATTTTGATTCAAAATACTGTAAATAATACTATAGTTTAAGAAAGAAGATAGAATGGGATTATAATTAGTTTTCCTTCCAAGTTATTTGATTTGATACTGAAAAGAATCTCTTTAATAGGAAAGATAAAAAATAAGGGAATGTAAATATCTTTCCATCAAACCCAATATTGTTTTTAGATAACTTAACACCATAATGAATGTGATTCTTTGGATTACTGATAACAGCATTAAGTGATTTAGTCCTTCCTCTTTTTGCCTTAACTTCAACAGGAACCAATTCATTCTTAACCCTAATCACAAAGTCCAATTCAATTGTGGAATCTTCACTCCTATAAAAATGAAGATCGTATCCCTCTTTAACTAAGGCTTCAGATACCAGATTCTCAAATAATGCTCCAGAATAAATACCAAAATTTTTATTTTGATTCAAATCAGTCTTAGCATCATCATCTAAGCTAGCAACCAATAAACTGGTATCTTGATAATAGATCCGATAATTTGAATAATCTTCGTTTCCTGCTAAAGGCAATGAAAGGTTTGAAAGACTATAAGCTAAATTAATAATGCCAGCATCTTTTAGCCAATCCTCACAACCAATATAATCTCTATTTCTAGCTCCATGACCTAGTTTTGATATCTGATATTTGTGATTTTCTTTTGCTAATTGAGGGGTTATATGTTTATAAAGGTTTTGAACTCGGCTTTTGTCAAGCCCATTAACATACTTCGTGATATCATCCTGATAGTCTTGAAAGAGTTGTTTTTGCTTTAGAAAGACATTAGAAAAATTTTTCTCATTAATGAAAGTATTAACAATTTCTGGCATGCCACCACAAAAGATGTAATCTTGAAAGCAAGAAGAAATAATTTGAAAAACGCCATCATCCAATGGTTTTAGTTCTTTCATAGAAGAAAACAGATCATCAATTAAATCGTCTTTATAACCTAATGCCCAAAGGAATTCTTCAAAATCAAGAGAATGCATCTCAAAGTCTTCTTTGTAACCAACAGCTATACTACTAATTGTTGAATAATTTATTCCTAACAAGGATCCACTACATATGACATCAAATTTTCGATCTTGGCAAAATGATTTCAAGGAGGTAGTTGCATCAGGAAAAGCTTGAATCTCGTCAAAAAGAATTAACGTATCATGAGGGATAAATTGACTGTTTGGTTTTTGAAGCGAAAGCTCTTTAATTACCGAATCAACCGAATATCCTTTAGCAAATATATTTTTTAACGTGGGTTCTAATAAGAAATTAACCTCAATAAAACTCTTATAGGTCTTTCCGAACGCTTCAATAGAAGTAGTCTTTCCAATCTGCCTAGCACCCTTGATTATCAGCGGCTTGTGATTAGGGTCTTTCTTCCATGTTAAGAGGAAGTCATCAATTTTTCTTCTAAGCATTTGTTTGCTCCTTTTCGATTAGTATACACATTTTTTGTTATCTTTTCAACGCTTGCTCTCACATTTTTTGTTATCCTTTTGGTCTCCAACACCACATTTTTTGTTATCTTTTCAATGCTTACTACCACATTTTTTGTTATTGGACGTCATTTTCAATCTTTGCATTCCATGCAAAAAGGCTGCTATAAAACCAAATCCGATTCTATAGCAGCCTAATTTCGTTTTAAGAATCTAATTAGCTGACAGTGACAGCTTCGCTTTCACTAGAAGCATAATAGAATCCATCTTTAGCATCAGCTTTAATGGTAATAGTATAGGAGCCCTCATCAACAGCAATAGTAGTAGAACCACTATGATAATATGGTTAGATTTTCTCTAGCTTTACATTTTTCAATGTTTTTGGTTTACGTTTTTCTTTTACTGAATTTTAAAAATACTAGCCCTAGAAAATTTTATTATTGCTTATTCATCAAACGTTCTTATTTTTTTAGATAGGTTCTTAAAGAATTCAATATCACCGTCTTTTAATGCAATGAGAAACGGTTTTAAATTACCACCTGGATTATTGCAAATATATTCAGTAG
>ENA-UOOK01003651-UOOK01003651.1-fermentation-metagenome-genome-assembly--contig:-NODE-3651-length-17288-cov-11.677885_pt1 | contig 17288 bp, 14 predicted proteins | sample MGYA00245777_ERZ724023 | MGnify/ENA primary metagenome ERZ724023 (study PRJEB28704, sample SAMN03018312) | fermentation metagenome | biome: anthropogenic terrestrial biome; feature: soil...
GTTATTTTTCTTTAATCAACTACATATCTTTTGAAATATCTTTTTGTTGTTTTCTCAATTAATCAAAATACTAAGAATATCCACTTTTGATAAATCTTATTATCTTTGCAATTGCTAATAAAAAGAGGTAAATGTATTCAAGAACAGAACTATTGATTGGTAAGGAAGCTTTGAATAGGCTAAAAGAAGCTCATGTTATGGTTGTTGGCTTAGGAGGAGTGGGAGCTTATGCTGCTGAAATGCTTTGTAGGGCAGGAGTTGGCAAGATGACAATTATTGACCAAGATATAATAAATAAAACTAATCGTAATCGCCAATTAATTGCCCTTAGTTCAACAGAGGGCAAGCCTAAGGTAAATTGTTTGGCAGAAAGATTAAGAGATATAAATCCCGAAATAAATCTTGTTGCTATTAAAGAATACATTAGAGATGAGAGAATGATTGAAATATTAAAGCAAGATAAATACGACTATGTTATTGATGCAATTGATACTCTTTCTCCTAAGATGTTTCTCATTATTCACTGCTTAGATTTAAATATACCTATTGTTTCTTCGATGGGTAGTGGAGGAAAATTAGACCCAACACAGGTTAGAATTTCCGATATTTCACAATCGTACAATTGCCCTTTGGCTTCCAAGGTCAGAAAGAAAATCCATAAGTTTGGAATTTATAATGGCTTTGCTGTGGTCTTTTCTTCGGAGAAAGTTGATGCGGATGTCATAGTAGAAGACATTGAACCCAACAAAAAAAGTACTGTTGGAACAATATCTTACTTGCCTCCAATCTTTGGATGTATGGCAGCTTCGGTTGTGATTCGTAAATTAATTGGACATACTCCATATGACCAAGTCAAGGATAAGCGTTATTATGCTAATAAGAAAGAAAAAAAGAAAATATATGCCGGAAATGATTGAAATAATCTGCAAGAACACAGATTCAAAACTATTAGTTCCCTTTGGTTCAACATTAAGTGAGATTGAAAAGTTTGCAGGTGTCAAATCCAAGTACCCTTTGCTTGGAGCCTATGTAAATAATAAGGTTCAAAGTCTAAATTACAAGATTTATATTTCAAAGACAATTGAGTTTATTGATATATCTAATTCTAATGGAAGGCGAATGTATGCAATGAGTTTAATGTTTGTGATGTATAAAGCCATAAAAGAACTCTACCCAAAGAGCAATTTAAAGATACATCACTCAATGTCCAATGGTTATTATTCTGAAATAGATGATATTGATGAGAAATTAGACAAACAAGCTGTATCTTCAATCAAAGAAAAGATGGTAGAGATAATTGAGAAAGATATAGTATTTAGGCGTAAGCATATTCCTGCTCAGGAATCTATAAATATTTTTCGTAAGGTTGGGTTAGAATTTAAAGCAGAATTAGTTAAAACAACCAATCGTTTGTATTTTGATATTGATTTACTTGATGAGACAATCAATAATTTTTATTATGCCTTAGTGCCTTCAACATCCTATTTGAAGGTCTTTGATTTGGTTCCCTTTGATAATGGTCTCCTATTAATAATGCCCGACAAGAAGAATCCAGAAAAAGCATATAAGAATAGAGATAAACAAGAGAAAATATACTCTGTTTTTAAGGAGCATAAGCAATGGATAAAGATATTGGGGATATCTTATGTTAGTGAATTGAATAAGGTGGTTGATGATAAGGGATATAATAGGCTGATTCAGGTTTCGGAAGCTCTTCACGAAAAGAAGTATTCGCAAATAGCCGATGAAATATACAAAAGAAAGGATGAGGTAAAGATAGTTCTTTTAGCAGGACCTTCTTCTTCGGGAAAAACTACAAGTTGTCGTAGGATTTCAACACAATTGTCTGTGCTTGGCTTTAACCCAATCCAACTTTCCTTAGATGACTATTTTGTGGATAGGGAATTTACTCCCAAAAAGGGAAATGGCGACTACGACTTTGAAGCTTTGGAGGCATTAGATATGGATTTGTTTAATAGCCAAATACAAGAGCTTATGAAAGGAAACGAAGTCTCTATACCACGATTTGACTTTAAGACAGGCAAGAAAACATATAACGGAAAGAAAATAAAACCTCAGAAAAATACAATCTTTATCATTGAAGGCATTCACGCACTCAACCCTAAGCTAACAGAGCATATTGACAAGAAGTATAAATATAATGTATTTGTTTCGGCACTTACTCAAATTTCAATAGATGAACATAATCTTATAAGCAGTAGCGATAATCGTTTGATAAGAAGGATTGTAAGAGATTATAGTTATAGGGGATATTCGGCAACTGAAACATTAAATAGGTGGCAAAGCGTTAGAGAAGGGGAAGAGAAGCATATATTCCCTTTCCAAGAAAATGCAGATAGTATATTCAACTCTTCTCTTTTATATGAATTGGGCGTGTTGAAGAATTATGCAAGACCTCTTTTAGTAGAAGTTCCTCAAAATGAACCTTGCTATGCTGATGCAAAAAGACTATTATATTTTCTTTCAAATTTCAAAACGATTGATGATAAATCCATTCCACCAACCTCAATTCTCAGAGAATTTTTAGGAGGTTCGAGTTTTGAATATTAAAGTTTTTGAACAATAAATCCTTTTATATCTCGTTAAATAATAAAGAGTTTGAAAGATGCTAACAAATAAAGAAAAAAAATATTTGATTAAAATTTGTGCAGAATGCAAAAATGCAGTAATTTAGCAACCTAAAAATAGTAGAAAATAAAGATAGATTAACATAAAAGCCTAACGGATTATGGAATTAAAAAAAACAGACAAAGCAAATCTTGAAAACAAGAAAGCTTTATTCGTTCAAATAGGATTGGTTTTAGCATTAAGCGTAACCATATTTGCTTTTGAGTATAAGACTTATGAGCAAAAAGAATCTACATTAGTAGAAAGACAGGCTGTTCAAGAAGTTGAAGAAATTGTAATGCAAACTCAAGAAGATACACCTCCACCTCCACCAGAAGACGTTCCAGCTCCTGAGACTACTGAGTTTGAAATTGTGGAAGATGACCAAAAGATAGAAAATGAGTTTAAGGTTACAAGCTTTGAGCAAACAGCTAACGTAACAGCAACTGTTGGAAAGATTGAGATAGATGTAATAGAAGAAGACATAGAAAAAGAAGAAACCATTTTTACTGTTGTGGAAGAGGAAGCAGGTTTCCCTGGTGGCTATGAAAAACTCTTAGAATACTTGGGTAAATCTATAAAATACCCTCAACAAGCCAGAGAAACAGGAACCAGAGGTAGAGTTACACTAACCTTTGTTGTGGAAAAAGACGGCTCAATTACTGACATAAAAGTTTTGCGTGATATTGGCTCAGGTTGTGGCGAAGAAGCAAAGAGAGTTGTACAAGCAATGCCAAAATGGAAACCAGCAAAACAAAGAGGAAAAGCAGTAAGACAACAATTCGTTTTACCTGTAACATTTAATCTTCAATAAAGAATTTCATAAGGTTTTAATTTTAAACATCAAGTATTGGTATAAATACTTGATGTTTTTTTATTCTCTAAGCCTTTCCTTATGATAAGATTTCCAAAACAAAACCAAACTTCTTACCTTTGCAAATTAATTGCATAAACTCTAAAACTAAGAACTTTAATGATTACAATAAATAACCTATCCATATATTTCTCTGGAATATGTCTTTTTGATAATATCTCTTTTGTAATTGCCGATAAAGACAGAATAGGACTTGTCGGAAAGAATGGTGCAGGCAAAAGCACGCTATTAAAAATCCTTGCCTCGATACAAGAACCCGAAACAGGTACAATTATAATCCCTGACTCCCAAACCATAGGTTATTTGCCTCAGGAAATGATACCATCTTCCTCAATGACCATTATAGAGGAGGCACTTACAGCTTTTGAAGAGGTGAATCTCTTAGAAAAGAAAATAGATAGGCTAAATGAAGAAATTAATCAAAGGACAGATTATCAGAGTCAATATTACCATAATCTGCTTCACCTACAATACGAAGCCAACGAACGATTGATGCTTATAGATGCAGTCAATGCCGAAGCCCAAGCAGAAAAAATACTATTAGGGTTAGGATTTACAAGGAGTGATTTTAATAGGAAGGTAACAGAGTTTAGCTCGGGGTGGCAGATGAGAGTAGAGCTTGCGAAGATACTTCTTAAAAAACCTGATGTAATTCTTTTGGACGAACCCACAAACCATTTAGACATAGAATCAATTCAGTGGCTTGAAAGCTTTCTAATTAATTATTTTGGGGCAGTGGTATTGGTCTCGCACGATAGGACATTTCTTGACAAAATAACAAAACGCACCATTGAGATAACAGCAGGGAAGATATACGATTACAAGGTTCCTTACTCCGATTATGTTGTTCTTCTTAGGCAAAGAAGAGAAACTCAGCAGGCTATTTTAACTAATCAACAAAGACAAATAGCCGAAATAGAGAAGTTTGTAGAAAGATTTCGATATAAGGCAACCAAAGCCAAGCAAGTGCAATCGCGTATCAAACTCATTGAGAAGATGGAGCTTGAAGCCATAGATGAGATAGATACTTCCACAATTCATTTTCGTTTTCCCCCAGCTCCTCATTCCGGAAAGATAGCGGTTCAAATAAAGAACTTAGGGAAAAAATATGGAGAAAAACAAGTACTCAAAGATGTTAATATAATAATTGAAAGAGGAGAGAAGATTGCCTTCGTTGGTAAGAATGGGGAGGGAAAGAGTACGCTTTCAAAAATAATTGTTGGAGAAATAAATGATTATAGTGGAGAATACAAAGAAGGACATCAGGTTTCAATAGGCTATTTTGCACAAAACCAGGCTGCTCTCTTAGATGGAAATAAAACAGTGTTTGAGACCATTGACGAGGTTGCAACAGGTGATATTCGTTCTAAGATAAGAAATATTTTAGGTAGCTTTCTTTTTGGAGAGGAGGATATAGATAAGAAAGTGAAAGTGCTTTCGGGGGGAGAGAAATCACGACTGGCTCTTGCTAAACTAATACTTTCTCCGGTTAATCTCTTAGTTTTGGACGAGCCAACCAATCATTTGGATATGGATTCAAAGGACATACTAAAAAATGCTTTAATTCGCTACGATGGAACTCTAATTATAGTTTCGCATGACAGGGATTTTCTTCAAGGGCTTACCGATACTCTCTATGAATTTCGCAATAAACACATAACAGAGTTTCGTGGAGATATATTTGAATACCTTCAACACCGCAAGATAGAAGACCTTAAATCCTTAGAACTTGTCAAGGCTCAAACCTCTCAGAGCAAGGAAGCTGCCATTTCTCAAAACAAGATAGAATATCAAAATAATAAAGAAGCAGAACGTGAATTGCGGAAGATTAAAACTAAGATAGAAAAAACCGAAAGTGATATACAGACCCTTGAAAACGAGATAAAAGAAATGGATAATAAACTTTCCAATACAGAGTTTTTAGAAAAAGCAGTTATAGACGAAGCCTTTTACAAGACATATCAATCGAAAAAGGACAATCTTGTAAAGGCAATGAACCTTTGGGAAGAACTATCCTTAGAATTGGAAGAAAGGCAGAGGTAAATCTCAATTAGAGCAATATTTCTTAAAGAGTTCAAAATTTAGGTCTAATAATCAGATTTATATTGTCAAACTATTACAAACAAATTAGAAGAGTTAGTATTTGTTTTGTTAATGATATTTTATTGAAGTCAAGAGTTGGGAGAATGAAATCAAAAGACAAATTTTTGAAATCAAGAGATAATTTTTTGAAATAAGGATTTAATTATTTCTTTATTCTTGCTATTGTTTTAGGGTTTGAAAGTTCTCTAAGGGCATCTTTTCCTATCTTTCTGTGGGTAGGATTTTCGGAAAGGGATAGTTTTTCTGATAGTTCCAAAGCATAAGGGTGCAAGAAAAGACTTCGTTTGCCTATCTGCCTTAAAGCCCAATTGACAGCCTTCCAAACAAAATTTCTTTCATCAAAAGCATACTCTTCAATTAAAGGTAGAAACTCTAAGAAATCTTTATCTGGTTTTTTCTTTAATCCTATTGCTAAACCAGCTATTAAAGAAAATGACGTCCTTCTAATATACTCTTTTTCACTCTTGCAATATTGAAATACTTTTTCATCAGCAAAAGGTGTATAGCGATAAAGATTATAGCAAGCTCCATCAACAATTGCCCAGTTGTCAAAATCTTTTGTCCAAAGGTCTATTTGCTTAGAAGTTATTTGATTTTTATCAGCTATTAATGTTGCCAGCATTCTTGCCTCGTGATATTCTTTTTGCCATAGTTCAAGTGCAAGAGGATGATTTATTTTTATTTCTTTTGCAATTCTACGCATATCAGGAGCAGATATTCCAATAATCTTTCCTCCTTTTACTCCAAAATACTCTGCTTTTTCTATTTTATCCTTATCGGAAAGAGATAAAAGATGTTTTATTACTTTGTCTGCCTCAGTCATTGATGGTTATTTCTTTGAGGTTATAAGTTTGAGAAAGATTGGGAAATGATCACTTATCCCTGCTTGATACTTATATCCCTTATAGGTGCTAAATGGAGTTATCGCTACTTTGTCAGGGTTCTTATCTATCATAAAATCAGGCATAAATATATGTGAATTGGTTGAAAGGGTATCTATTTTTTGTAATAATTCTTTGCTAACTAAGAACTGGTCAAAGTTTAGTGTTTGTCCTGAATAGGTATAGGAACCTCTTTTGCCTTTATCCTTTTTCATAAGATTGGTAAAAAGAGGATTGTGATTTGTGTATCCCTTTGTTTTAAACCCTTCTTCCACTGTTTTATCCCAAGGGTTATCGTTGAAGTCTCCCATAATCAAGATGTTTTTTTCTCCCTTATCATAAAGTTCCTTTGCTCTCTTGTATATTATTTCAAAGATTGCTTTACGCAAGGGTTTATTTCTATCTCTATTACGTCGTGAAGGAGCGTGAACAACAAATATATGTAGAGGTAAATTATTTAGAACACCATTAACATAGAGTATATCACGAGTTGGTTCATCAATTATTAGGGAGCTATCTATAATAATGCTTTCGTGCTTTATCACCTTAAACTTATCCTTACGGTATATCATAGCAACGTCCATTCCTCTTATGTCCTTTGAGTTATAGTGTATGTATTGATAGCTACCTTTCCTTAGAGGAGAGTCATTGCATAAGGCATCTAAAACTCTATCGCTTTCAATTTCGCAAAGTCCAATAATAGCAGGAAGATTACCTTTTGATACTGCAATATAGGTCTTAGCTAATAGGTCTTTCTTCAAATTGAAACGCTCCCAGTTCCAATTGCGAGGGGAGTTAAAAGTGAAGGCATCATCATTTGTTAATGTGTCATCAGTAGGGAAAAAAAAGTTTTCGCAATTGTGAAAGACAATTGTTTCGGTTTGTGATTTTAGCAGTAAGGGTACAAGCATAATTAATATTATAAGATAATATTTAGTTAGGGTATTAAAAGGTCTCACAAAGTTTTTGGTTACCCTTTATAGAAAGGCATTTTTACAACTATTGCTTTGAGGAGTTTGTCTCTAACTTTAATGAATATCTCTGTGTCTTTCTTGCTGAAAGCAGTCTGAACATGGGCTGTTCCAATGGCTTTTCCAACTGATGGAGCTTGTGTTCCCGAACAAACCTTTCCTATTACATTGCCTTCTGAATCGCAAACTTCGTATCCTTGACGAGGAATTCCTCTATCAATCATCTCAAAGCCTACGAGTTTCTTCTTAACTCCGTTTACTTTCTGACTTTCCAAGTATTCTCTATCTATAAAGTTATTTCCTTCTTCAAACTTTGTCATCCAGCCTAAGCCTGCCTCAATAGGAGAAGTCTCATCATCAATTTCGTGTCCGTACAAACAGAATCCCATTTCCAAACGAAGCGTATCCCTGCAACCAAGACCTGCTGGCATAATACCAAATTCTTTTCCAGCTTCAAACACTGCGTCCCAAATCTTAGAAGCATCCTTTGGTGCAAAGTAAATTTCACATCCGCCTGAACCAGTATAACCTGTTGTTGAAAGCAATACATTATCAATCCCTGCAAAGTTTAAGAACTTAAAGGTATAAAACTCCATATCTTCTATTGGAGTTGAGGTTAGTTTCTGCATTGCTTTAAGAGCCAAAGGCCCTTGAATAGCAAGTTGTGCATAAGAATCAGACTCGTTTGTAAAGTCCTTTCCCAATTCTAAGCCCATATCAACAGCTATCTTACTCATCCAATTCCAGTCCTTTTCAATGTTAGCTGCATTAGGAACCATAAAATATTCTTCCTTACTAATTCTATACACTAATATATCATCAACAATGCCTCCTTTTCCATTAGGCAATACCGTATAAAGTATCTTGCCATCGTAAAGAGAATCTATGTTGTTGGAAGTACAATATTGAATAAAATCATGAGCCTTTGGTCCCTTTGCTCTAAACTCTCCCATATGGGAAACGTCAAAGACCCCAACAGCATTTCTTACATTATTATGTTCAACAACTAATCCTTCGTAGGAAATAGGCATATTGTAGCCTGCAAATTCAGCCATCTTAGCTCCTAATTCTATGTGCTTTTGTGTAAATGGTGTTTGTTTCATATTCTTTTATTCTATTAATATATTAAATCGTGATATTTGAAATGCAAAGTTAAATCTTTTATTTATTATTCAAAGCTTTTTAATTTTAAATCCTCTCCACACCAAAGAGCATAACCACTTTCATTAATCCAATCACTTAATATGATTAGCTTCTTTTCCTTCTCAAGAATATATTCCTTATTCAAATGACGATGACCCAAGATAAAGTAATCTATATCCTTAGTTTTAAGGATTTCATTGCAATACTTGAATTGCAATTCTTCTTCTCCCTTATCTATTAAATCATATTCTGAATGTGATTTCCTACTACTCTTAGACCAAGCATTACCAAAAGCTATTGCCCAACGAGGATGAATGGAAGCAAACATAATCCTGATAATTTTAGACCCAAAAAGTCTTTTCATAAATAGATATTTCTTGTCTGTTAAATCAAACCCATCTCCATGAGCTAAAAAGAAATTTTTCCCATCAATAGTTATTTCATATTCTTTTGTATGAACAATCATTCCTATCTCTTTCTGAAAGTAATCTCTTATCCATTGGTCGTGGTTGCCTGTAAAGAAATGCACAGGCGTTCCTCTATCAACAATGGAAGCCAAAGTGCCAAGCAAGCGAACATAATACTTAGGCACAACATATTTGTATTCGTGCCAAAAGTCAAAAATATCCCCAAGCAAGTAAATTACTTTTGCATCTTTTTCTGCCTCTAAAAGAAATCGTACTAACTTCTTTTCTCTTTCCAAAGAGGCTTCGTAGTTAGGTACTCCTAAGTGAGTGTCAGCAACAAAATAATGTTTGTTCTTTATCATTTCTTATTAGCTAATTTAGATTTGTTTTCAATTGTATCTTGTTGAGATTTTAGTTTTGCTTTTTCAATTAAGTTTTTAAGCCCAATTGTATGCTGATTATTAGGATAGGTTTTATTCAATTGCTCATAAACTTGCTCGTAAACGTTTAGGTCATTTGTTAAACTAAAAAGATAATGATTGTCAAACAATCGGTAAAGAGCAATAATACAAGCAAGCGAACCCTTATTGGTATCTATAAACTTTTTGATTATACTTCTTTGGCGTATTTCCAATATATTATATTGTTCAAGTAAATTCTCTTTCACTTGGTCAATATTCTCTGAGTACTTATTCTCGTGAAGAGTTTGTTTGATTTCAGCCAATATAGCATTGGTATTTATGTATTCTTGATTTAATTTATGCAATAGTTCTGAATCCTTTGAGTTCTTTATGGTATAAGAACTTGAAAGGGCATTGAAATAACCATTAATTATAATATCCTCTTGCTTATTAGGAATTATAGTTATATAATCATTTGGATTTGCCAACAAAACAAAAATTGAAGCCTCTTGTAACTTATAGCTAAACTTAAACTTTCCCTTGTTGTCAATAATAATAGTGTCTAATGGTTTTAATCCTTGCCCTGTCATCTCTAAGAAATAAAGAGGCTTCTCTGCACCATTATTTAATTCTCCACTAATTTGAAAACTATCCTTATCAATCTTATTACAACCTGCAATAAAACTTACAGCCAAACCCACTAATATTAATAATCTCTTCATCTGTATTATTTTTATATCTTATTTGTATAACTCCTTAGTAAATGATCTGCAATTGTTAAAGCTGCCATAGCTTCCACCACAACCACAGCACGAGGCAAAAGACATTTGTCGTGCCTACCTTTATTCTCTATTTTATGTATTACTCCTTCTTTATCAATACACGAGAGTTCTCTATATAAGGTTGCAATAGGCTTAAAACCCACCCTAAACTCAATATCCATTCCGTTTGAAATACCTCCTTGAATTCCTCCCGAATGATTGGTCTTGGTTGTAAAGTCTTGGTTCCAATTGTCCAATTGTTGGCTACCATATTGTTTGCATCCCTCAAATCCATCTCCAATCTCAAACCCCTTAGCAGCAGGAATACTCATCATAGCCTTAGCAATATCAGCACTTAACTTATCAAAAACAGGCTCACCTAAACCAATAGGCACATTTTTCACTACACAAGAAATAGTCCCTCCAATAGAATCTCCCTCTTGGTTTATCTTTTCAAATTCTTTCTCAATCTCCTTTTGTTCAGTTTTATAATCCCATTTTCCAATCTTTTCAATCCTTGCTTCAATTGCAATATTACTCTGTTGTTTCAATAATAACTTAGCAATACTTCCTCCAATAACTCTTGTTAGAGTTTCTCTTGCCGAAGCACGTGAGCCTCCGGTCTGGGCATTTATGCCATACTTTTTGAAATATGTAAAATCGGCAGTACAAGGACGAAACATCCCCTTAAAGCCATCATAATCCTGGGTTAAAACATCCTTATTTCTAACAATGAAAGTAATAGGGGTACCTAAGGTTATATTGTTTTCTAAGCCCGAAACAAATTCAACAACATCATCTTCAACTCTTGAAGTAGATATGGTTTTGTTGTTTGGTTTTCGTCTTTGAATCTCTGAAAGGATAAAATCAAAATCAATTCTTAGTCCCGCCAAACAACCATCAATAACCCCACCAACGTATTTGCCATGCGACTCTCCGAAGGTTGTTAGCTTAAAAACTTCACCAAAACTATTGCCTGCCATTTATTTGATTTTATGTTTAGTTAATTTTTGCAAAAATATCTAAAAATGCCCTTACAACAAAATATTTTATAAAACTCTTTGTCATAAGTAAAATTTAAATTGCAAAAATACTATTATTAAATGAAAAATAGTAGTAGTTTATTTATCAAAATTAGAATTTGATTTGAGCTAATTAGAATTTGATTCTAATTTATTGAAACTTGATTCTAAAATTTTAGAACTTGATTTGAGTAACTTGTTTTTATAATGTAAATGTGAAAGTATTATTTTTAAAATCATCAAGAGAAAAATCCCTTTTTATTTCATATCAATGCTTTTATGTGGAAATAAAAAAATACTAAGATAAAAATGAAAGAATAATAAATAAACTTATGTATCTTTGCAGATATTTTTATATTAACAAGTTTAAAGAATTATCAAATAATAACAGAAATGACAACAGAGAAACTTAATGAGAAAAAGGGCGTTGTTGTAAGATTCGTTGGAGATTCTGGCGATGGAATGCAATTAACAGGAACTCTTTTCTCCGAAACGGCTGCTTTGGATGGGAACGATATAGCAACGTTTCCAGACTATCCGGCAGAAATTAGAGCTCCTCATAACACCATTGCAGGTGTTTCGGGCTTTCAAGTTCACATAGGGAAACGCATTTATAACTCAGGAGACAATTGTGATGTATTGGTTGCAATGAATCCAGCTTCACTGAAATCAAACCTCAAATGGGCTAAAAAAGGATCTATTATAATTGTTGATGCTGACACTTTCACCGATGACGCTATCGGAAAAGCAGGATACACCAATAGTCCTTTGGATGACGATAGTCTTTCTGGCTACATTTTAATCAAGGCTCCAATAACAAGTTTAACCGTTGAGGCAGTAAAAGATATATTTACTGATAAGAGATCTGCTGAACGTTCAAGAAATATGTTTGCCTTAGGTATGATATTCTACATATATAGTAAGGAATTAGACCATACTGATAGCTACTTAGAGAAGAAGTTTAGTAAAACTCCTGATGTGGTAAAAGCAAACAAAGCTGTTGTTAGAGCAGGTTATAATTTCTGTGAAAACACTGATGTTCTTCAATCACAACAGGTAAGAGTTGAACAAGCTATAATGCCAAAAGGAAGGTATAGAAACATTACAGGTAATATAGCAACTGCTTGGGGGCTTCTTGCAGCAGCAGAAAAGGCTAACTTACCGCTATTCTTAGGTTCATATCCTATAACCCCGGCAACAGATATTCTAATAGAACTTGCCAAACATAAATCACTTGGAGCAAGAGTATTTCAGGCAGAAGACGAAATTGCAGGTATATGTTCTGCAATTGGAGCATCTTTTGCAGGAGCTTTGGCTTGCTCTTCAACCTCTGGCCCTGGGCTTTCGTTAAAGAGTGAAGCAATAGGATTAGCCGTTATGACAGAACTTCCACTTGTTATTGTAGATGTTCAAAGAGGAGGCCCTTCAACAGGATTGCCAACAAAAACAGAACAAGCCGACCTATATCAAGCATTATATGGCAGAAACGGAGAAGCTCCTTGTATTGTTATTGCAGCTTCAACCTCTGCGAATAGTTTCTACTATGCTTTTGAAGCAGCTCGTCTTTCGTTGGAACATATGACTCCAATCATTCTTCTAACAGATGGTTATTTAGGTAATGGTTCTCAACTATTTCGTATCCCAAAAATGTCGGAGCTTCCAAAGATAAATCCTCCTTTTGCTACACCTAACGATGAGACATATGCACCATATAAGCGTGATACAGAAACTCTTGCAAGGCAGTGGGCAATTCCAGGAATGGAAGGGCTACGTCATAGGATAGGAGGCTTGGAAAAATTAGATGGAAAAGGAAGTGTTTCAACAGAACCAGCTAATCATCAGAAGATGGTTAATCTTAGAGCCGAAAAAGTTCAAAGAGTTGCTAACCGTCTGCCTGACCAAAAGTTAATTGTTGGTGATGAAACAGCAGATTTATTAGTTGTTGGTTGGGGAGGAACAGAAGGAGCACTTAAACTTGCAGTTGAAGAACTTTGTGAGCAAGGAAAGAAAATTGCTTTCACACATTTCAACTACATTATGCCTCTTCCAAAAAACACAGCTGAATTATTCAATAAGTTTAATAAGATAATTGTTTGCGAATTAAACATGGGACAATTCGTAAACTACCTTCGCTCAAATTTTGAAACCAAATCATTCCTTCAATACAATAAAACGCAAGGACTACCTTTTGAAGTGAGCGAATTAAAAGAGAAGTTTAATCAAATATTAGGAGGAAAATAATATGGCAATAGAACATTCACAAGTACAGCTAACCAAAGCTGATTTCACCAGTGACCAAATGGTTAAATGGTGTCCTGGTTGTGGCGACCACGCAATTTTAGCTTCGGTTTTAGGAATCTTTCCTGAAATAGGATACAAAAAGGAAAGCTATTGTATGGTGTCAGGAATAGGTTGTTCATCACGTTTTCCTTATTATGTAAACACTTATGGCTTTCACGGAATACACGGAAGAGCAGCAGCAATAGCAACAGGTGTTAAGATAGCTAATCCTCGTCTTAGCGTTTGGATAAATTCAGGTGATGGTGATGCAACAGCAATAGGAGGTAATCACTTTATTCATCTTATTCGTCGTAATATGGACGTAAACTATATATTGTTTAATAACCGTATATATGGATTAACCAAAGGCCAATACTCTCCAACAACCAAGCAAGGTCAAATAACAAAGACCTCTCCTTATGGAGTAATAGACTATCCTTTTAACCCAGGTGAATTAGTTATGGGGGCAAGGGGTACCTTCTTTGCAAGAGCAATAGACAATTCACCTAAAAGCCTTGGGGAAGTGTTTATGGAAATGGCTAAGCATGATGGAACAGCAGTTGTTGAAGTATTGCAAAATTGTGTTATATTCAATGACAAAACTCACCAAGAAGTAACCAATAGAGATATTAAGGAAGATCGTCAGTTGTGGCTAAAACAAGGCGAACCAATGATATTTGGTAAAGATAGAAGTAAAGGAATTGTCCTAAAAGGCAATCACCTTGAAGTTGTAGAAATAGGCAAAGATGGAATAACTGAAAAGGATTTACTTGTTCACGATGCAACAAGAGAGAACACAGGAGTTCATATGATGCTTGCACAGATGTGTCCACCTGAATTCCCAATGGCTTTCGGCGTGATTAGAGCCGTAAAGCAACTAACCTACAACCAAATCTTCGAAAAGCAAATGCAGGAACTAACAGAAACATCTTCCATAAAATGTGTTGATGATCTATTGAATAGTGGCGACACTTGGGAAGTCTAAAATGTAAACTCCCAAAAATAAACTCAAAGAGCAACCTTACAAAAGGTTGCTCCTTTTTTTTGCAATTAAAAAAGCTACTCCCTATTTTAAAATAAAGAGTAGCTCTTAATAATATAATATCAAATAAATTTGTCAAATCATTTGTAATTACTTCTTGAAAAAAGCCTTATGTCCCATTTCTACCTATCATTAGTATAATATTTTGGCTGTTAAAACAAATAGAATTGCAATAATGATAGATAAAATACTTCTAATTCTTTTCCTGAGTATTATTGAATTAGAAATAGACCAAATAGCCTTTATTCTATATGATTATTGATTGGAGCTGATAAATTGTTTTGGCTATCTTATAATCTTTATGAAGGCGATTTAAATAATAATTATATCTTTGAGAGACATTATTATTTAAACAAATATCGTGGTTTTGCGAAAGGATATTATCAAATTTGAATGTTACAAATCTATGGTCTGATAATATAAAGTCTAAATTAGTTTTTGAAGAAGTTTTGTGCGGATTAATAATTAGGCTATTTACTCCTTTGGCAAGGTCTTTCTTAATTAATAATCCCGATTCAAACTTTAAAGTAGTATCAACTTTTTCCTCAAAATATATTTTGGGACTAACAAGTAGCCCTAAGATAAAAAGGATAGAGATTATATAAGTTTTGAATTCACGCATAAAACACCCATTATAATGGACTGCAAAATTAAATTAATTATTTTTTATTCGCAAATAATATCTAAAAAAAATGGAAAAATATATTTTTTATTGTCTGGTTTAGTTTTTTATAGTAGTTTTGTGTTTGAAATAAATAGGAAAATTATGTCCCCAAATGTCTTTACCTTTAACGAGAGAAATTGTACATCTTGTTATTCTTGTGTTAGGAAATGTCCTGTAAAAGCAATAAAAGTAAGCCAAGAAAGTATTTATCCCGAAGTAATTCCAGAGAGATGTATTGGTTGTGGAACCTGCATAAAAGCTTGCTCGTTCAATGCAATAAAAGTTTTGGATTCAATTCAAACAGTTAAAGAGCTAATTAATTCCAATCATAAGGTTGCAGCTATTTGCGACCCATCAATTGCAGGAGAATTTGAAGATATTACAGACTACCGCAAGTTTGTTAAGATGATTAGAAATATAGGCTTTGATTACGTTACAGAGGTTGCTTTTGGAGTTGATTTGGTTGCAAAAAATCAAGCAGATTTAACAAATGAGAAAACAGGTAAGTACTATATCACTTCACATTGCCCTGTTATGAACCTATATATTGAAAAATACGCAACAGAATTAATATCTAATATCTCACCAATAGTTTCTCCTGCCTCAGCAACGGCTGTTGCTTTAAGAAATCTTTATGGTAATGATGTCAAGATAGTTAATATATCCCCATGTCTTGGAGCAAAGAAAGATATTAATCGTCATACCAATTCTGCAAAAATAGATGCAGTCTTATCGTTTAGAGAGCTTAGAAAGATGTTCAAGGAGCTAAATATAAGAGAAGAATTGGTTGAATTCTCTGACTTTGACGCCCCATTAGGATATAAAGGTGCCTTATACCCAATTCCAGAAGGATTTGTGGAAGCCTGCGAAATCTCCACCTCTTTAATTGATGGTTCGTTTATTTCAGCACAAGGCGACGAGGATGCAATAAATGCAGTAAAGCAATTCTCTCAGTATGGTAACAAATTTAATAAACATTTCAACCTATACTTTTGTAAAGGCTGTATTGTAGGACCAGGCTCCTCGGATAAGGGACAGAAATTTGTTAGACATAATTTAGTTACAGAATATGTCAATAAAAGAATAATCAATTTCAATAAAAATACTTGGCAAAGCAATATGCTCAAATACGTTCTTTTAAAAGATTTGAAATGTACCTATAATAAAGACGACCAACACCTACCAGTGCCAACCTCAGAAGAATTGGAGGAAGCTTTTATTAAATTAGACAAAGCTACATCGGGACGTCATACCGATTGTAGGGCTTGTGGATACGGAACATGTTACGGACTGGCAGAAGCCATTGCACAAGGAATTGCCACAGAAGACATGTGCTTCACTCACACTCAAAGCGGAAATAGAAAATTCCACGAACAATTAACCTCAACAACAAAAGAACTCATCCTCTCACAAGAAGAAAACTCACAACTAAAAGAAATACTAAACTACCAACAAGCAGCCAATTCAGAAATATCCAAAGCCATATCCCTAATCATACATAGCATGAAGATAGGGGCTGCAATTGTCGGTGAGAATATGAAGATAACCGATTCTAATAATACATTTATAGATATTCTTGGCGATGAAGCCAAAGAGATAGGCGAGATAATACCAGGGCTTGTTGGAGCAAATATCAATACATTAGTACCAAAGGCGATTTCCTCACAGATAGAATTTATTCTAAAAGGAGAGGAAGAAGGCATAGTTAATAAAGACATAGAGTTTGAAGGAAGATTGGTAAATGTATCCATATTCCTTTTAATTCCAAAGAAATCAGTATGCATTTTGGTCAGAAACCTTTACGACCAAGAAGAAAAGCCACAAGAAATAATAGATAGAGTAACGGAAGTGATACAAGAGAACCTTCGTCAAGTTCAAGAGATAGGCTTCATTCTTGGCGAGGGGGCATCACAAATTGAGAAGAAACTCAACACAATAATTAAGCTCACCAAAAAGGAATAAGTTTTATCTCTCAGATATCTAATATTAGTTTCCTGAGATTTGATTCTAATTTTTTAGAACTAGATTCTAATTTACTGAAATCAAGTTCTAAATTTTAGGCTTAATGGACATTTTTAATGGTTTTACCCTTAGTTTTGCCTTATGGTTAC
>ENA-UOOK01003652-UOOK01003652.1-fermentation-metagenome-genome-assembly--contig:-NODE-3652-length-17287-cov-4.821901_pt1 | contig 17287 bp, 21 predicted proteins | sample MGYA00245777_ERZ724023 | MGnify/ENA primary metagenome ERZ724023 (study PRJEB28704, sample SAMN03018312) | fermentation metagenome | biome: anthropogenic terrestrial biome; feature: soil; material...
ACAGCCGAAGTTTTAAGAAATGTTCTTCTCGTTAAGTTGTTCTCTCTTTTCATATGGTTATATTTTTTTTTGTTTGTTATGCATCATTTATTTAACAAGGTCAAGTTTTGCCATCTCGTGAATATTCGCTATTCAATCCATTTCTGCCATTTTGTATGATTATCGCCTCCCGATTGTACCATCATTTCTACGAACTGCATTCCCCTTACCCCGTCGTATACGGTAGGAAAGTCGGTAATCAGTTCACCCGGATTGTCTCCGCTTTCTCTGGCCATGACGGCCAGGGTAAAATTGCGGTAAATATTGGCAAAGGCTTCGATGAATCCTTCGGGATGGCCGGCAGGAAGCCGACTATAGGCGCCGGCTTCTTCGGCAATGTAGCCGCAACCCCGGGACAGCAGTTGAGTCGGTTTACCTTTGGGGGTATATTTTACATAGTCGGGGTAATGCTGCTGCCATTCCAGGGCGCCTTGGTTACCGTAAATTCTCACGCAAAGACCATTTAAATTGCCCGCCGCAATTTGAGAGCACCAATAAGCACCGTTTACTCCATTTTCGTACTCTACCAAAATGTTGGCGTTTAAATCCAGTTCTTTTCCGTAGCGGTTTACCGTGGCCGCCAGCCGTTTGATGGTAAGGCCTGTGAGGTAGCCGGCATGAGCGATCATATAGTGTTTGACTTTAATTCGAGGGAAAGCGTTATAACACCACACCGCAGTTTCGTAAGTGTTTTTTTAATTCCTTTATGTCAACATCTTCGGTATTCTCCCGTACGGCCATGGCGGCTGCCGTTCCTGCCGCCTGTCCGGTAGCAAAACAGGTGGCCATGACTCGGGTTGAGGCATGGGCTTCATGGGTAGTAGAGATACACCTGCCGGCGACGTGCACTCCTTTTAATCCAATCGGCACCAAGCATCTGTAAGGAATGGAATATGATCTGTTCTTTTTTATTTTTTCCGCAAAAAGACTGGCGCCAACGGGAGAGTGAATATCAATAGGGAATGCCCCCCTGGCTACACCGTCGGAAAAATCTTTTCCGAAGATAACATCTTCTTTGGTAAGAGAGTAGAGTCCCTTGATTCGCCGGGATTCTCTAAATCCGACCTGCACCCCCGTTTGGATAATATAGGCGTCGGAGAACCCAGGAATATACTTTTTCAAAAACCTCGTCAACTCTTGGCATTGACTTCTACCTTGAATCTCCGCCGCTGTCAACCCGTGAAACGTGGTCGGATTACAATTTATGATCCTGGTCATATTAACCAGAACTTCACCGGGATGTAGCCCGCCGAAAAAAAGCACCCGATCGCGGGCAATCGTTAATTCCCTGTTTTTCCTTCCTTCGGTGATCAAGCCAAAAAAACCGCAAACACCGACATAGGACGGGAGAGCGGCTTGTTCCGCCAAGGGGTGAAAAAACTCGTCGGGATTTTCTCTCATATATGCATATACCTTCGGGAGATCAACCCCGCCCATGCGAAGAAAAAGTGATCCGGGTTGAGTCAAACCGTCCCCGTTCCTTCCAAATTCATACTCTCCTCCGGCCAGATGAATTAAATCCCCGTCTCCCGTACAATCCACAAACTGTTTCGCTGTGACCACCGCTTTCCCGCCCTTCCCGGTTAAATGGGCGGCAATAACCCGTCCTTCTTGAACTTCGACACCGTCAACCAAAGAATGATAGATAATCTTTACTCCAGCCTCCAAGACTATTTTTTCACATACTACCTTCATCGCTTCGGCATCTACCGGTGTTACCGTGGATACAAACCCGACAGGATCAGGAACATGGCCGAAGGAACCTCCCTGGTTGATAAGCATATCAATAATTTCCTGTCCCACTCCCTTTATAATCTGCTCATCACCGGCATGAAAAGTCATAAGCGGTGATACCAAAGCCGCAGTTGACATGCCGCCTAAAAACCCATACCTCTCCACCAAAATTACGGAAACACCTTCACGAGCGGCTGATATCGCCGCGCTCACCCCGGCCGGACCGCCTCCGATCACTGCTACCTCTGCTTCAAACATTGTTTTCATATTTTTCAATCGCCTTTCTGTAACTCCTAACAGATTTTTCGAATTCCGATACTTCTTTACCCGCTACTACCGCGCCAATCATCAATCCGCGAACTCCTGTCCGAATAAGTGGCGACAAATCCGTGGGTTTAATTACCCGTTGTGTCGGGACAATCACCGCCCCGTTAAATTCCTGCACAATACACTGATATTTTAAAAGATCCTGAACCGAAAGGGGGTATCCGTATCCATTTCCCGGAATAACCGAGGCTTCACAGGCGTCTACCCCCATTTTAGCCAGGAATTTTGCTTCGTACGGATGGTAAGAGGAGTCCAGCGCCACCATTTTGCCGATTTCTTTAAGATCAAGCCCGGTCGGGGACAAATGGGCAGCATAGATTGAGAAAAAATCAAAACCCATACCAACTAAAGGATTGAGTTCACAAGGACCGATTCCGGGCTTAGCGCCGGGAACAATCCCTACAGGAACACCAGCGTTTTTTGTCACCGATATTATTTTTTCCAGGTTGGTCTTTTCCTCAGCCAGCGAGCCGAATGCGGTTCCACTGGCATGATGAACCACATTAATATGAACTTTTAATACATCCGTTCCGCTGTCAACAGCGGCTTTAGCCAACTCCGGATTATTCTCCGGCAGACTGCTAATCAGGACAAACTTCTTTTCTTTAAATATTTTGCAAAAATTATTCAATCTGTTTTACACCTCCGGTAAAATGCTGATCTTCGCCTTGATATCCGCCTCAAATAACCGTCCCCATGGCAAGCCGGTAGTAACGCCGTGAAAGTCTACTTTTATCTTTCCTTTTCCCAAAGGTTGCCCTGTAAATTCTTTCTCTTTAATATATAATTCATAAAAACTCCAGGCTTCCAACATCATAAAGTCCTGAAGGTATTTTGCGGCCGCAACACAACCCTTGGGTGACAGTCGATAAACAGACCCAAAATCCTCCTGATCGCTAATTAACTTTATTAAACGCTGTCTTATTCCCGCTTGATAAATAACATCATCAAGAAAGCGGTTAAGAAGAAAACCGTAGTGAAGGTCCCAGTCGGCGCGTTCTTCTTCCTGTTCGCAAGCAGCCAAAAATACACTTAGATGAGCTAAAACCGTTCCCAATGAATTTCCGCTCGTATTCCACCCGGCATAAGCCGCGAGATTAAATAATCCGATCCTTTCGGCCAGTTCTTTTAGAAACCCGGGATCACCACCGTTTGCAAATCTGAGGTCCGCCACACCCAGCGGCAACCTGATTTCCTGTACCAAGCGGAGAAAATCCCCGACCGCAAAGTCCCTTTCGACCGTAGGAGAAATCGGACCGAGCCAATCTTCTCCCTTTTGCCGGTGCGAACAATTAATAATCGTCATTGCATCAGCAATAAAACCTTGTTCCATAAAAGGTTTCTTTTCCTGGATGAAAACAGGAATAATCCCGGCCACCGTACACTGTAACTTAACATTTTCCGCCAGGGGACGGTCTTCAAACGGGGGAATATTATTTCGTCCTTCCCACGGCACGAAATTAAACGCAAAAACCGGCATCGCCTTACGCTCAAAATTAAGTACCCTCGCCAATAGTAACATTCCTGCTTCATCTGTTCCGTTATAAATTACGACATCATCGTTTAAGCCTAAAGAAATGATTTGTTCTTCTAATTTCATCTGTTCTTCTTTATGAGGACCGTATAAGGTTGCATCCTCCTGGCAAAGAATGACAAAGTCGAGGTCACCCCGAGCCAAAGAAAGCAAGACCTCAGAATTCACCTGATGATTACGCATCCGGACCGCACAATACTCCTGAAGAAGCTCCGGTGGAATTCGGTTGTCGAGAAGGTTTAACCTTTTTTTCTCGTGAACACTCAAGTCACTATTTTTTTCCTTATAGTTCAAAAATAAGTACTCTCCGAGATCGCGCCAATAAACCGCTGTTTTATCATCTCGGACGGTAACCGATGTTCTCATAATGACATTAAACCCCATTATATGCAGTTGGGGATGTATTTCCTTCAAACGAGCAAAAACCTTTAATCCCTCTATCGCTTCATCAGGGTTAATTACCCCTTCCCGGGAGTTTATTAACCCTCCGTAACACAACATATCTACCGAAACAATTAAAACATCTAATTGCGCGGCTTTTTCCATTACCCAATTCCTAATAGCCGGAGTATTACCGGGTTGTAAAAAATCTCCCAGGATCTCAGCCGGAGGAATAATAATTTCCGTTTTTATAATACGACCAAGCTGACAAGGAAATTGCATCGTACACGGTCTGTTGTCAATCGGAATTAAGCCTATTTTCATTTTTTATATCTCCTTTTATCGATTTTTATATCTCCTTTTATCGATGACGAACAGCCGGTCGATTCACGTATCACCAGACTGGGTTGGAGATAAATCTGAACAGGGCAGGTAATCCGTCCGGTGATAACGTCAACAAGGGTTCGTGCCGCCAAATAACCCAGCGTCCGCCTGTTGATTCGAACTGTCGTAATAGATGGGAAAAAATGGGATGATAATTCCAAATCGCTGTATCCGACTACTCCTGCTTCTGCAGGAATATTGTATCCTGCTTCACTAAGGAAACGGATCACCCCGCCTGCCATCCAGTCGGTACTGGCAAAAATCCCCGTTCTCCCTTTTTTTTGTATTTTCTCAAATATTTTCTTCATCGCCAGATAACCACCATCCTGATTAATATCAGATTCTATTATGTTCTCACTGGCAAGCAATAACCCCTGTTCCTTTAATGCCCGCCGAAACCCTTCCAACCGATCCCGGAATGTATTAACCTGAAGGCTGCCGCCCATGAAAAAAAAGTCTTGATACCCACAGTCCAAAAGATGCCGACCAGCGATATATCCTCCGATTATATTGTCTGGGATAACTGCGGTCAACTCTTTGCCGTCTTGCAGATAACGGCCAATAAAAACCGAGGGTATTTTTGTATTAAGAAGCGCAAAAATATAATCATCGGTCATCGGGACACCACCCACAATCAATCCCTGAACGGAGCGTTCTTTGAGCATTGCCGGTAAAGAACTCATACCGGAAAAGTTGCCGTTGGTTGCTTCCAAAATGAGTTGTCGCCCAATAGATTGTAAGTAATTCATGGCTCCCCCGACCACATCAACAAAAAAGTGATCCGTGGCCAAACTTTGCGTAGGATTGGCAATAACACAACCCAAAGGAAGGGAGGGAAGAGAAAGACCTGCGAAATTCTCTTCGGTTCCGTTAATCGTTTTTGCCTGCCGCGGTAAGACATAACCATATTGCTGCATAACTTGGATTACTTTTTGCCGGGTTTTTTCCGTTACCTTTGGACTGTTATTAATCACCCGGCTCACTGTTGACGGTGAAACCCTGGCAGCTTTGGCTATTTCCCTTACTGTACACACCCCTAAATCACCCCTTCATCCCGGTAGTTGTTACCCCTTGAATAAAATATTTCTGCCCTGCCACAAAAATCAAAAGGACCGGAACGGTTATGACGATCGTTGCCGCCATCAGCGGGCCCCAATCGGCGGAAAACTGGGATTGAAATATCTGTAATCCTAACTGAACGGTCCTCATTTTATCAGAGGTAGTGATTACTAGGGGCCACAGAAAATCATCCCATATAGTTGTAAACATAAAAATCGAAAACGTTGCCAATACCGGTTTGCTGAGCGGGAGCATAATACGGCGGTAAATTAGAAATTCTCCGGCCCCGTCAATTTTTGCCGCTTCCCGGATTTCCTCAGGGACGGTCATGAAAAACTGCCGTACCAAAAAAACTCCGAAAATACTCATAAGATAAGGAATCATAAGCCCGGGATAAGTATTAATGAGGCCAGTCCCACCGCTACCCAGGATATTATTGCCGCCTGCCAACGGGAAAGACTTGGCGATAATAAACAACGGAATTAACTTAACATGAATCGGAATCATCATGGTACCGATTAATAAGATGAAAATAAAATTACGCCCGTAAAATTCCAGTCGGGCAAAAGCATACCCGGCCAGAGAACAAAAAAAGAGGTTTACCAAAGTAACTGTTCCCGCAATCAGGAGACTGTTACAATAATACCGGAAAAACGACGTTTGGGAAAAAACCGTTACATAATGCTCAAACGTTATAGCCCGAGGAACTAATGACGGCGGATAGGCGAAAATCTCTGCCTTTGGTTTAAAAGAAGTAATCACCATCCATATATAAGGGAAACACATAATAATTGCCACAAGAATCAAAGTACTGTAAATAACGATGTAGGACAATTTCTCCGCAGTAATTACCGAATACTGATTATTCATGGTCATACCTCGCTTGCACTAAATATCTGATACCTGGAAAAACCGGAAATTTACCATCGATAGGGCAAAAATTATAACAAAGAGGATAAACGCGATTGCCGAAGCTTCTCCCATGGCAAAGTACTGAAATCCGCGTTGATAGATTAAAAACCCAATAGTAGTGGTAGAATCAAGCGGTCCACCACCGGTCATGGCATAAATCTCGCCAAAAGTTTGGAAAGTACTGATTAACCCCATAATAATTACGTAATAGGTAACGGGTTTTAGCATCGGCCAGGTAATATTCGTAAAACTTTGCCAAGGGGAAGAACCGTCAATGATCGCGGCTTCATAAAGATACAACGGTATCCCCTGTAACCCGGCAAGATAGATAACCATATTCCAGCCGATTCCTTTCCATACCCGCATAATTACTAAAGAATGAAGGGCTAGACGGGGATCTCCCAGCCAATCAACGGGAGGAATTCCCACCTTCGAAAACAAAAGACTGATCAGACCGGAATTCGGTTCGTACAACCATAACCAAATCATACTAACCGCTATAATGGAACTTACCACCGGCAGATAGTACAAAGTCCGAAAGAGAGTAATTCCTTTAAGCTTACGATTGACCAATAGCGCCAATCCCAAGGATATAATGATATTAAGCGGTAATACCTCCAAGGCATAGCAAGAAGTATTTAGCAATGCCCGCCAAAACAGGTCGTCATTAAAAAGAATCCTAACATAGTTTGTCACCCCAATCCACTCTGGTGACCGTAGCATACTGTACCGTGTGAAGCTTAAATACAATGAAGTAAACATCGGTAAAAATGCCGTCAGTATTGCATAGAAAAGAACCGGGGCGATGAAAAGGTACCCGGTTAGCATCACCCGCCGTCTGGCCGAATTTTGCCAGTAATAATTCCATCTTTTCATCTCTTATCATCCATTCCTACAGGGGGGAGAATTTTCTCCCCCCTTATTGTTTTTACTCAGCCAAAATTCTGTTGATTTCCTCTGCGGCACGATCCAATGCTTCCTTCGGAGTTATTTGCCCAAATATCGCCTTTTCAATGTATCTTGATAAAACATCCCGACACTTAGTCCAGGCTGCAATATTGGGGTTAGGCCTCCCATACTGCATACCCTCCACAAACATCTTAATATTATTATCTTTAGCGATAAAACCGGTATTCGTCAAAGATTTACGAGGGGGCAGGGTACTCATGGATTCGTTAATTCCCGCCAGCGCCTTACGCCCGGTAAAAAACTCTATTGCTCTCCAGGCCTCTTCTTTATTCTGAGCATCCTTAGAAAGAAAAAGCCCACTGAATGAATACAATGTCACCTGCTCTTCCCGACAGGTGGGAAAAGCCACACGTATATTTCGATAAACCTCAGGGGAATAATTTTTTATCTGGTTGACTCCCTCAGGCACGGCAAAGAACATAGCCGCCCTCCCCAAAGCAAGTGGTGATGGCGCTGCGGATTGACCAACATCATAACGAGTATCGGCCACAACGTCTTTCTGAATTAACCCCACTAGGAATTCTAGAGCTTCCACACCTTTAGAGCTGTTAAAAGCCGCTTTAGTATACTCTTCATTAAAGAAGCTTCCGCCATTTTGCCATAAAAAACCAGCCCAGATCTGTTGAGCGTCGATTCCCCTGACCGGTAAGTCAATTCCTTCCCTTAAAATTCTGCCGTGTTCTTTCTTTGTTAATTTCTTGGCATAGTCCCGGAGTTCCTCCCAGGTTTTGGGGGGGGTATCAGGATCAAGTCCGCATTCACGAAATATATCAGCCCGGTAAGTAAGTAATCTCCCCGCGCCGAACAGGGGCACAGCGTATCTTTTCCCTCGATAAAGGCCACAGTCTAGAGTCGCTCCAAAATCTTCAGCTTCCGACCATGAGTCTAAATAACAATCAAGGGGAAGAATTTGGCCCGCAGCCGCAAATCCTGCTGTTGCCGCCCCTCCGTGCATAAAAACATCAGGTCCGACTCCGCCGGCAAACGCTGTCCCCAGTTTAATGGAGAGCTCTCCCCAGGGAACAAAGGTCACTTCTAGTGAAGTCCCGGGGTTTTCCGCCTCGAACCTGGGAACCAATTCATTATTAATCACATCCATAAAACCTTGTGGGGTTCCGGCAAACCAAACCGTAACCGTTGTTTTTCCGATTACTCCCATGGGAAATAGTAATATGGCTAAAACAATCAGCAAAATAACAAAACGTTTCATAAAAGACCCTCCTTTTAATCTTCCATTTGCTTGAACTCACCTACTGTATAGGTCCGCTATATTACGATTTTTACCTTCAAACACCCCCTTTAAATGAAACAATGTTTCATTAACGTTTCATTTCACATCAATTCTTTCGACATAAAAGTCTAATATCCTTTTTGTTTCCTTAATGAAACAATGTTGCATTATAAAACCTTTTCTGTGGGTATAATGGATCGTTTCATAAATAACCAGAAGATGAAAAGCATAATGGGAATTAGAGGTGAATCGTAAGGCATACCAAAAGAGGCTGTTGTAACCGAACTATTTAAGTTCGTCTTACAACAGCCTCTTTTGATCTCAAGTATCGATAAACCAATTGCTTTTTTCATCTTTTCATAGGATTCAGTATCCACCAATATCGCCTTCGCTTTCCCAGTCAAGCGTCACTTGGAACCTCAGTTCGTTGCTTTATTCAGTTGGTTCTTTAGGGAGTTTTTTGAGATTACGAACAAATCTTTCCTTGTTGAACGCCTTCTTGTTCCTCAAGATGTCCCAAATTTCGAGACAAACAGCTTGGCCAATATATATTTTTGCATCCTCCTTAGAGATACCCTGCGATATCAGACGGTTGAAGGTCTCTCTGGTTTCGGGGGGATCGTTGTCCCTGATTTGGTTATCAACAACCTCCATGAATGCCGCCTTGAGATATGGATTTGTTTTCTTCATTGAATCATCTTCTTTCAGCAAACGCCTGGCGTATGAACGGCGCCCGATCCTCCATTTAGTTTTTCTCTTTTTCGCTGCCCCGGGAGATTACGTAAAAAAACTTTAGGTGCATCTCCAAATTTCCCCGTTCCTCCCAATTTTTAAAACCAAATGAAGAATCTAATATTTCCCTGATTGGCCACAGACTAAGTACAATCTTAAGGCTCTTTATGCCTCAGCAGTCTTGCCTGGGGGCAGCCCATTATATAAATATGTTCTGAAGATAGGGTTAATCATTATGCTCTAATATCGAGCTGTTGAATCGTGCCGACTGAACCGTTTTCACGTAAAAAAACACCGGTTGAACGATTTCGCGCGATACTTTGATTGTTAGCATCTTTATAGGAAAATTCAACATTCAAACCCTCCACTAGGAGCGCGCCGATGCCCACTTGCCGCAGGCCAATTAGTTGCTCGTCTCCCTCAGCGGTCTTAATCCAGATTTTCAGATGATCAAAAACCGAATCGCCCTCGTCGATCCAGCCGTTCCGATCCTGATCAAAAGCCGCCAACTCGGCAAAACCATTACCGGTAGCAGGTCCGAATAACTCCAACCCATTATTGATACTTCCATCTCCATCCCGATCTATGGCTAGATAGCCGCTTCCCGGCGACAGGTAGGGCAAGTACTGTAAACGGCCCTCACCACTTAAATCAAATGGATGGCTTAATCCTGAAAGACCCGCATCTCCATTACGGAAATTAATCACCAAGGGATCAGTCAGCGGAGCGTCGCCCATCTGAAGAATGAACCTGGTTTCTTCTCGATATTCCCGTTCCAGCTTCAACTCGACCTGAAAATTGATCTCCCCGCCGTCGGCTGTGCGCAAAGTGCCTTGCGCAGAAAACAACATCTTCTCATACTCGTAATAAAGCTCATGGAGATCAACGGAGATTCCCCACCCCAAACCGGAGATGGAAGGTTCATTTTCTTCCGAAGTAACCACTACCTTAGTCGGCTCTTTCAACAATTCGGGTAGATGAATCTTGAAATCCTTCCCCGTTAGCGCCTTGAGCATCTTCATTAAAATAAGAATCTTCTGTTTATCCTTTTCCGATAGCTCCCATACTTGTTGGTTGGTTTTTGCTTGCCCTTTTAATCCCATTGCCGCAACCTTTCGACCTTCCGCCGATAATTCTAGCGTATCTTGGGTGTTACTTCGGGACGAGTTTCCCGGACGGCTATTCCAGACTCGAACCTCCTCCTTGCGTGACACTTCTTCCCGGCGTTGATACGCGCCTCTCATTCTCACCTCTGAACTTACAATCACCATTTTTAGACCTCCTCGATTCATTGTTTAAACCCGCTTCTAAATCCTGCTTCTCCATTGTTTTTACCTTACATTTTTCTATTTCTTTTTGCATTCTTGAGCTAATCCTGATTTTACTTTCTTTCAATTTTTCCAATCTCTGTGTAGATCGATTAATCTTCTTTTCAAGTGAATCTTTTTCTTCCAATAATTCTCTTACCTTTCTGTCCAGCGCTTCTATCATCTCCCGTTCTTAATCATTAGCCCAACTTGGAAGATCCTCATCCCAAGGTACAACCTGACCTTGATAATGACTCAAACTATACCATATGATCATTGATAATATGGTACGATTTAGTTCCTTTTTACCTTTATGAAGCTGAAGCCCACCGATGCCTGCTGCCAAAAGCCAACCAACGGGTCCTGTCATAAAAGCTAAAAAACTGGTGGCGCCGGTATAAAATAGGTTTGCATTAACCAAATACCAATCTCAAACGCTTTCAGCAGTAAATAGTAGGCATGATCCGGATCGCTATAATTTTCGTGCACAGCTTTATTACCTACCATCCGCAGAGTATGAAGTTTGCTTATAATCTCTTCAGGAACCAGTTTGGATTCTCTTATTTTTTGTAAACGGACCTGAGGCCGTCGATCTTCGAATTGTTCCGGTTCCGGCAATCCTTCTTCAGTCATTATAAAGATAGCTATTTTTCCCCCAAATAGCCTTAATTTGATTAAAGTAATATTAGGGTCACGGTTAACATTCTCTTCCGCGGAACTACCCAGCTCTGTCAAGAGTGGCCATTTTGTTTCATCCATTGTTTAGGACCACCTTCTTCCCGTTCATACCGGGCAAGTTTCCGCCGGGCGCCTTCTTTTATTTTGTTACAGAGTTCAGGAGGTTCGAGCACCTGTGCCGAAGCGCCGAACTGCCGAACCCAGCGGCTTATTTCCCCAAGCCCGGCCACCGTGTCGTAAAACAAGACACAGCCATCGGGTTCTTCCTGCCAAGAGGCGCTGGGACGCAAGGTGGCATCCCTTTTTACTTTATCCGGGACATTAAAATCGTCTTTGAAACGGATAACTACTTTAAATAAGGGCCCATTCTCACTTCCCATCGCAAACTTTAACCGGTCGCCTTTAGATGGATCCAACTCCTGATGAGGCGCGCCGCCTGCTTTGAGTCCCGACATGAGGTCAAGAGAGTTCTCTTTTTAAGTCATTAATAAAACGTTGAAAAGTTTTTTCTCCATCGATAAACTCATGGGTAAAAAAGGATTTAGCTTTTTCTTTTGGCACAACGCTCCGATGGCTGGAAAGCCATAACAAAAAGCGGATCGCGCGTCCGGAAAAATCATCAATACTAACAAAATCCCCTTGAAGAATCTGAAAATATATCTTTTGGTAACGTTGGGCGGTTCTAAGCGAAATCCCAAGCCTGGAGGCAACCTCTGCTAAAGAAGCATCTGGTAGATGCTCAATTTCCAGACAAAACTCTTCAAACTTTTCAGCCCTTGAGATAGTAACCACCCCCAATCACCGAATATTCTTCAAATATTGTTTTATTCGATTATTATTTTGGGTATTCCTTCATTATCCTGCTCTCTTTACTTTTAAAAAATAAAAACCGCCTTGAGATATACTAACAATCTCAAAGCGGGAACGGATAAATTTTGATTTACGCCGACCTATCTTTTGAGCCCCAATAGTGCCACCTATTTCCCTTCTACCACTTTCTCCCGGAACTGCAACAGATGCTTTCCTATTCCTATCAAGTCCCCATTTTTCAACTGAAATTGTTTCTGGGGAGCAGGCTCAATTACTACACTTTTACAATGTCCTGGCCTTACGAGGAAACCAAAAAACGCAGCGGAGAGACCATCCATTCCGAGCGCCGGCTCTATCTACACCTGTTTCACAACGACCAGCGAGCGGTTGAGGATAAGGCTGCTTTTAACGATCTACTCGACCAGCTTGAACTTGAGCTACTCTCCGGTAACCCGGACCCGGCTCGGGAAAAGCTATACAACAGATACTTCGAGATCAAAAAGACCCCTATACGTGGGGTCAAGCTGACCCCGAAGCAGGAGGTGATCGACGAAGCTGAGAAGAATTACGGCTACTTTGCCTTGCTTTCCAATGATATCAAAGATCCTTTGGTCGCGCTTGATATCTACCGAAGCAAGGACTTGATCGAAAAGGCTTTTGGCAACCTTAAGGAGCGTCTTAACTTGCGCCGTACCGGCGTCTCTTCCGAAGAGAACTTAGATGGAAAGCTCTTCGTACAGTTCGTAGCCTTGATCTATTTGGCTTATATTGACACGATGATGCGTGAAACGGGTCTCTACCATGATTATACTCTTCAGGAGCTGCTTGATGAGTTTGACATCATCGAGCGCTTCGAACACCCCGGCAAGCAAAACCATATTGGCGAGTTGACGACAAAGCAATTTGAGCTCTACCGGTCGCTTAAAGTGGAACCACCGATATAGGTATAAAATCGCGGGAATTCAGGTAAAAAAGCATTCTAAAAAAAAAATAGAAACCTCTAAGAAAAGATTCTGCTATATGACTATTTTTTTATCCTCCAAATACTAACTTATTCTCTTTTTGGATAAAATGAAAACCCGCATAAAGCGGGGTACTCCAAAAAAGTTTCAGCTCTATTGTCATTCTTGGGCCAAGGAAAATTAGATTTTTGAAGCTGATGGTACTAGATTCATTAGATGAAACGATCAAGTAATATATCCTCCACATTTCTTCGACCATCGATCACCGCCAGCCCCCATACCTTATCTTCTGTATTCTTATATATAATTCGCCAGGGCGGGTTGATTACTTCCCTATAGGTCAAAATATTATAAGATCGTAGTTCTGGAACTATTCTTCCCTGCAGGGGCATTTGCCGTAAGCTATCCGCTTTTTGTTTTAAGGTAGAATAAACTCTTTTAGCTTGAATCTCACTATCGACAGCAATATATTCAATGATCCTTACTAAATCCTGCTGCGCAGTTTGGGTCCAGAAAACCTGATACAGCTCTTTCTTCATACCCTTGAATGATCAAAACTATTATCCATCTCGGCAAAAAAGTCTTCCTGCGACAAGACTTTTCCAGTGGTAATATCCTGTTCTCCCTGAGCCAGCAGTTTTAATAAACCAATTGCTTTTTTCATCTTTTCATAGGATTCAGTATCCACCAATACCGCCTTCGCTTCCCCGTTTTGCGTTACATAGACTGGCCGGCGGGTCTCGTTCACTTGTGCTAAAATTTCGGCCGCATTGGCTTTAATATAAGAAATCGGACGAATATCTTCTTTACTATTCATCAATCAACACCTCGGTATAAATATAGTACCAAATTTAGACCAGAGGATCAAGATATTAAATCTACTTAGTACTATTCTCTTTTCAAAAGTTTTCCCAGTCAAGTGTCACTTAGAACTTCAGTTCATTGCTTATTCTGTTAGTTCTTTAGGGAGTTTTTTGAGATTACGAACGAATCTTTCCTTGTTGAACACCTTCTTGTTCTTCAAGATGTCCCAAATTTCGAAACAGACAGCCCGGCCAATCAGGATCTTTCCCCGTGGATGTTGGTAAATACCTTCCCAAACTGTAGTTCTTCTTTTTGATGACCGGTCTTGTGCTCTTCAGGATAACCGATGGCGATCAGCGATTCCACTTTTAAATGTGATGGTATATGCAGAATTTCCCGTATGAATTCTTCCGCTGTTTTTTCTGCGCTATGTTTCCTTTCCCGAATTTGAATCCAGCAATTACCCAAGCCCAATGCTTCCGCAGCCAAAGAGATAAACGTGGAAGCGATTGCCGCATCTTCAACCCAGACATCGCATTTTTCCGGATCGGCGCAAACCACCATTGCCAGAGGCGCTCCTAATAAAAAGGAGGAACCATGCTGCTTAGCTCGGGATAGCGCGCTTATCATCTTTTCATCTGTGACGACTATAAACTCCCAAGGCTGAAGGTTTCTTGAAGAAGGCGCGCGCAGAGCCGCCTCTATGATTTTCGCAACTTTTTCCGCTTCCAGTGGCTGGTTTTTATATTTTCTGATACTCCTTCTTTTCTCGATCAACGCAAAAAAGTCCATCTTACCACCTCACTTATACTTTTTATTGGGGTATCAACCCACAAGAATAAATAAACCCTTCTTAATTTATTGTATGTTCATATTATCCATGCTTCCACTCCAGCCAATACTCCCGCATAAACTCCTTAGTTACCGGTAGAGAAAGATGGTATAACCTGTCAAATTCTTGAGAGAATTGATCGTAATCCTCTGGGGCCCGGCTTCTTCTGAGACGGTAGGTCCACTCCACCCCGGTAGTCAGCGCCGTCCAAGAAAGGTTGGCAGAGCCCACAAAGATTTCACTGTCATTATCAAGGTCAAAAAAATAGGCTTTGGGATGGAAGGAACGCCCCGGTTCGGAAAAAACCCGGATTTCCATCTTCTCACCCACCTTCTCCATTAGATACTCCAAGGCATAGGGTTCGGTAATCTTCATATAGGTCCCGGTGAGGATTTTAATCGGCGTTCCACGCTCGGTCGCTTCCCGGAGAGGCTTAGCGAGAAGCCGGGCTCCAGATTCGGTAATAAACGCTACCAGAAAGCGGATCTGAACCGCCCGGGCAATAGAGGCGCGCAGGTATTTATAGAGAGCATCCGTAGGGCCAATAATCGAGTTGTTGACCCGATAGATAGCTTCGTTTTCCTTAGCCAACTCTCCGTTCACCTTGGCCTCTCCTTTCCCTTAAATAATTTATCTTTTATAATTTGGATTTACTGCCATTTAATATAAATAAAATTCTACAAAAAGAATAGAAAACCTCCAGGCAGAGGTTAATCCATACTGAAATGTTATTTTTTACTCTCTACGCTTCCAACTCCTCCTCTTGAAGACAAAAAACCCGCAAAAGCGGGGTGCTTCAAAAAGGTTTCTTTCTTTTTCCTTCTTTCCCCAATAGCCAGATTCACTGTTTAGGTAGTCGCTCACGCCGGCTACCGCCCGCGCACATGAAATGATGAAAATCTAAGCCGGGTGAGTCGACAAGCTCCAGAGGCGCTATAATTGGTTGTTCATACAGGTTTGAGTCGCTTACGCCGGCTTCCTAAATATCACAAAGTGATTAAGATCGAAGGCGGATGAATCGACCGACCGTCCTGTAGGATGAAAATGAGGCCAGGTGAGTCGACAAGCCTCGGAGGCGTTTTCTGGGTAGGGCGTCTAATGCTGATCTATTGCATATAATAATTACATCTAGCGAGGTCAAGTTGGTTGCTTGGTAAATTTATAATAATGGTAATACTCTGATTTTGAGGATCAACGTCGAATTAAAATTCATTATCAATTTTGAATTGGCTTTTACAAAATGTGAGTGTTATGCAATTTCTTACAAGGGATAAAAAGACATCATGTTAGGATGCAACATCTAGTGGTCTGCAGTTGAACCCTCATGACTTGTATTTTTATGTTATTTAGGGGGTAATCGTTTGTTCGGTAAACTGGTAAAACCGCTTTATAATTGGACAGAAACCAAAACTCTTCTTCGGATTTTAAATCAGCAGAAAGGAACAGCCCTGGTTCAAGGGATAAGTGGCGTACAACGCTCTTTTCTCCTGGCCACTCTTTGGAGAGAGATTGACCAACAGATGCTAGTAGTAACTAGCACCCCTTCAGAAGCCGAACGTTTAGCATTAGATCTAGGCTTGATTCTTGAGGAGAAGTCAATCTTAGTTTTTCCGGCATATGACCTTTTAGCCCATGAAGAAGCTTATGAAAAGGACGTGGCGGGGGAACGACTTTCAGTCCTTAGTAATTTAATGAAAAATCGGAGACAAGTAGTGATTACCTCTTGGCCAGCGCTGGGCAGAAAAGTCATATCGCCTCAGGCGCTTAAGGGTTTTATGATTAAGATTGCTGTTGGCGAAGAGGTTGGAAGAGATGAGTTTCTTAACAAGCTAGTGATGATGGGCTATGGAAGGGCGCAAAAGGTGGAGGCCCCCGGGGAATTTGCAGTGAGAGGAGATATCATCGACCTCTACCCTCCGGATCGTCAAGAGCCTTTACGTATAGAATTCTTTGGTGATGAAATAGATTCTATTCGCAGTTTTGATTTTGAAACGCAAAAATCTGTTTCAAAAATGAAAGAGGCTCGAATTCTTCCGGCCAGAGAGGGTTTATGGACTTTTGAAGAATTTAAGGCAGCGAAAGACAGGATTAAAGACCTTCTTCAGCGCCAAACTACTAGATTATTAGGTTTAAAAGATGATCAACATGCCCATGAATCTGCCTCTTTTCTTCAAAAGCGCTTTGAAGAATTACTTGAAAAAATAGAAAACGGGCTCGTGTTCCCTGGGATTGATCGCTTTTTACCTTTAATCTGTAATGATTTGGTTCCTCTTTGGACATATATGAGCGATGCTCTGCTCATTCTTGATGAACCAGTGAGAGGTAGTGAATACTTCCGTGCCTTAGAAGAAGAAAATGCGCGTATGTTTGGAGGATTTTTAGAGAGAGGATTAATCCTACCGGAAGAGACCGGACTTTATATGACTTTTCCCGAACTACAATTAACCCTTGCTAAACATTCTGCTCTTCAACTTTCTGCTTTAAATAGAACAATTAAAGGAACTTCTCTTCATGACAATTTGACTTTTCCGATGCGGTTAGCGCCGGAATTTTCTGGTCAGTTTAACCGATTGGTTAAAGAATTGCGAACTA
>ENA-UOOK01003653-UOOK01003653.1-fermentation-metagenome-genome-assembly--contig:-NODE-3653-length-17283-cov-3.909043_pt1 | contig 17283 bp, 16 predicted proteins | sample MGYA00245777_ERZ724023 | MGnify/ENA primary metagenome ERZ724023 (study PRJEB28704, sample SAMN03018312) | fermentation metagenome | biome: anthropogenic terrestrial biome; feature: soil; material...
ACAATTGCAACCAACTCTTCATCTTTACAACCAAAAAGCCCAGCTTTCACTGGACTTTTTCGACAGGCTGAGCGTAGATTCCTTAATAAGGAATCTACGCTATTTTTATTATACCTTACATGCTTTTTATGTTGCAGAGTTAATCGGACCACGAATATTAAAAATCAAATCTTTAGCGATTCTTTATAATTGCCATTTATCATTATGGCAGACAAGCGAAAGGATGAAAGACATGGGAAATATTATTTTACAAACCAGAGATCTATGCAAGACTTTTAAAGGGCAAAAAGCGGTAAACAACGTCTCTCTTATGATTGAGGGGAACTCGCTGTACGGGCTTCTTGGTCCGAATGGGGCTGGAAAATCCACAACGCTAAAGATGCTTACCGGCATGCTTCGACCCACATCAGGACAAATCCTTTTTGAAGGACATCCTTGGCAGCGGAAAAACCTTAACGACATTGGTGCTCTGATCGAATCCCCGCCGCTACATGAAAATCTGACGGCAAAAGAAAATTTAAAAGTACGGACGACCATCTTTGGCCTTCCGGAATCCCGCATCAATGAAGTGCTGGAAACTGTTGACCTTACCAATACCGGAAATAAACGCACAGGCCAATTTTCAATGGGGATGAAGCAATGGCTTGGTATTGCCATTGCGCTTCTTAACCACCCGAAGCTCCTGATCCTTGACGAGCCGACTAATGGCCTTGATCCGATTGGAATTCAGGACTTGCGTAAACTGATCAAATCGTTCCCGGAACAAGGCATTACGGTGATTCTCTCAAGCCACATTTTATCCGAAGTCGAACAGATTGTAGACCATAGCGGAATCATTTCGGACGGTGTTCTTGGTTATCAGGATGCCGTTACGCCGGGGCAGAATCTTGAGAAACTGTTTATGCAGGTAGTTCCCATGAACAGGAAGGCAGGTGAATAACGTGTTAAAACTGTTTTTAGCCGAATATCAGAAACTCAAACGAACATTTACGAAAAAGTCGATTTGGCTTGCGCCCATTGTCAGCTTGTTGCTTTGCGCTATGTTGACAATGGATATATGACTCAAAATGGCAGCTATAACCAGTGGTCGCCCTTCTTATTGCCAGGCATGCTTACACTGATCTGTGTGAGTGTGGTTGAAAAAGATAAAAAGAAAATAAATTACCGTGGAATCCTCTGCCTTCCGGTAAATCCTCAAAAAATCTGGATAGGGAAAATAGGTGTCTGTGTTTTCCTGTATTTTGTCTCCTGTATTGTTTCCTTTGTAGGCGTAACATCGGTCGGCCTTGTTTTTGGCAGCTCCATTCCTCTGACACAAAGCGCCGCTGGAAGTGTGTTGCTTTTTATTACTTTCTTATGGCAAATTCCACTTTGCATGTTTCTTACGGATAAGGTGGGACTGTCTCCCACTGTCTTTATTAATCTTGCGAGCAATATTATTTGTGTGCTATTCGACGCTAAAACATCATTTTGGTGGATTCCTTACGCAATTCCGGCTCGCTTAATGTGCCCGGTCATTAAGGTGTTACCCAACGGCCTTTCAGTTCCGGCAAACGATCCTTTGCTTTCCACAAGCGTCATTTTACCGGGTGTTCTGGTTACTTTGATATTGTTTATTGCTCTGTCCGTGCTTACCGCCTTATTCTACCGCAAGTTGGAGGCAAAATAAATGGGTGCTTTTTTGCGTTATTTACATTCGGATTTCCTGAAAATAAAAAAGCGTCCCATACTATGGGTACATATTTTGACCCCGTTTGTGGGAATCGCTTTTTTCATTATCCTCGATATTTTTCATCAAACACCCAGCTCTGGCTCTACGGCTGGTGCTGTTTTAGGAGGGGTCGCCGCTGCGTTTCCCGTGTTGATCGGTGTGGTATGTTCTATGGCTGTCGAGCAGGAATCGGAAGCTGGCAATTTTCAGTCCTTGCTGACTTCAGAAGCAAATTGATTCCTTTTTTTAGTATGAGTGCAATGCTTTTAATACTCGGGCTGGGTTCCGCGCTGCTAACCTCCTTTGGATTTGAAGCATTATTTGCGGTTGTACGGCATCAAACGCCTTACGGACCCGGTTATTACCTTTGGGGCACATTGTTGGTATATGTCAGCAACATTTTTATCTATATTTTCCATCTGTTTTTGAGCCTCCGGTTTAACAAGGCTGTTTCTATTGGAATCGGAATTGTAGAGAGTATGTTATCTTGTTTGCTTATTACGGGCCTTGGTGACGGAATTTAGGTCCTTATTCCCTGTGCGTGGGGGCTTCGCTTTCTAAAAGTATCAAATATGGCGGAGTAGCGCCGATTGGATACGGGCTAAAAGCAGGCATTGCTTTTTGCTGCATTGGAACGGCTTTGATGTGCCTTTTTTCATGCATCTGGTTTTTACGGTGGGAAGGCAAAAACTGAAGAGTAGAGAAAAGGTCGCTTGCTCTGTGTTGATATATCGGCTATACTGAAAAATAGATAGGGGGGAATGCCCGGCAATGACAAACATATTAGCAGTCGATGACGAAGAGGCAGTTCTCACGCTGATAAAGAATATCCTGCAAATGGATCATCATATTGTAACCGCGATCAGTGATCCGGAGAAAATATTTGAATTGCAGTTGGGGCGTTTCGACTTAATCCTTTTAGACATAATGATGCCGAATGTAGATGGTTTTACGCTTTGCCGTAAGATACGCGACAAAGTAGATTGTCCCATCTTTTTCTCACTGCAAAAGCAATGGAAAACGATGTGATGGTTGGCCTTGGAGAAGGCGCAGATGATTATATTTTAAAACCGTTTGGCGCAGGTGAGTTGCAAGCGCGAATTGACGCTCACCTGCGCCGGGAAAAGCGGCAGCGACGCGAAGTGCTCTGCATGGGTGACATTCACTTCAATTTATCCGGGAGGGAAATTTCAGTTCGCGGTGAGCCCATCCCTTTTTGGATGTGACGGCGAAAGCGACAGCTATACAATTGTGGTGCATATAAAAAACATCCGCGCAAAATTCATCAAATTTCAAGTTTCGCCAATAGAAACGGTTTGGGGGATTGGCTATAAATGGAGTTAAAAAAACTACTGCGTGTGCGAAACCCCAAAAAGTTGCGTACCATTTTTATTGGGTATTTGCTTATATTCTGTATTGTCACTTTTCTGTTGGTAGCCCTGCTCGTTGCCTCTTACGCAGTACTGTCATTAAACGGCTTAATTCTGCCCGGCTATTTTAGCGAAACACAGCTTTCAAAAATGAAAGACAGAATTTCAAGCTGTGAAACCGTCACACCGGATTTGATCCCGGAAACATGCAGCTATGCGGTCTTTACGCCAGAGGGCAAAATTCCTTTCAGGTGATTTGAACCCGGCCGATGCGGCTCAGGCATGGAAATCAGCACGAGAAATAGACAGTAAAACAAATTCTGTCGATCACTATTTCACGATTCAACGGAAACATGAAATCTGTATTGTGCGTTATACCTACATGGCACAATTCAGTTCCCCTTTGCTACGATGTTTCCTGCCTTACCCCGAAATCCTCTTTTTAATTCTGCTTGGAATTGGATTTTTACTGGAACTTTTTTTTATTGGCTTCGCTTTTGAGGAAAAAGATGGCTTAAAAAATGAGCAGCCTGCAAAATGCTACGGAAAAAATACAGAATCAGGACTTGGAATTTACCATTGAATCCAGCGGAATACTGGAGATTGACAATGTCCTCCGATCTTTGGATAAAATGAAAGAAACACTGAAAGCATCATTAAAGAAGCAATGAAAAATGGGAAAAGGACGCCGCAAGCAGATTTTCGCACTTGCACACGATATCAAAACGCCTCTGACCGTTGTCCGTGGAAACACTGATTTACTGTTGAAAACCAGCCAAACGGAAAATCAAAAGGAGTATACCACCTTTATTGAAGAAAGCACCCATCAGATGGAGCAATATATTAAAACACTTATTGAAATTTCAAAAGCGGAAATTGGGTATACCCTTAACAAACAACCTGTCAACAGCAAATTGTTTATGAACAGTATGTATAGCCAAGTTGCAGCATTAGCTACATTTAAAAAGCTATCTATAAATTTAAAAACTCATAACCTGCCGAAATCTTTTGGCGTGGACAACGATTTGTTGCAAAGAGCAGTTTTGAATATTGCTTCAAACGCCGTAGACTATTCACCGGAAGATGGAAAAATTGATTTCAGCGTTGAGATCATAGGGGACAATATATATTTTTGCATTGTCGATTGCGGAAAAGGGTTTTCGCCCGACGCCCTCAAAAATGCTGCTCAGCAGTTTTATATGGCTGATAAAAGTCGAACATCAAAGGCCCATTAGGGGATGGGATTGTTTATCGCAAAATCTATTGTTGAACAACATGGTGGAGTACTTCTGCTGGAAAATTCAGAAGAAACTGGTGGGGGAAAAGTAACTATAATAATCCCAGTATAATGCCAGTTAGTATATAAACAGATCCTTTTTTCTACGCTACAAAATGGCCAGTAACTCATAAAAACTAACGCTATATTGTGAATTCTAAAAATTTGTAGTATGATAAAATTATATTTTATAGGAAAGCGATGGGCGAAATGGCTATTCCCAAATATTATGAATTTCAAAAGCCAATATTAAAACTTCTAAGTGATGCAAAAGAACATAGCAACAAGGAAATTCGGTCTGAAATGATTAAACAATTTCATCTTTCTGGTGGAGATATAGCTTTAACACTTACCAGCGGCCAACCTATTTTATTTAATCGTATTGGCTGGGCCAAAACTTATTTAAAAAAAGCAGAACTGATTAAAAGTACAGCGCGCGGTGTCTTTATGATTACGGATGAGGGACAGAAAGCATTGCAGACTGCGCCTGCCATCATAACATCGAAATTTCTAAAGCAATATAAGCCATTCAACGATTTTATAAATTGTACAACACAAAATGGAATTAAGCAGACATCCATTGACGATTTCAATGGTGATTCTCCGATGGACAGTATGGATCAAGCTTACTTTGAAATTGAGAACACATTAGAAGATGATCTGCTGAAAGAAATTATGAAATTATCACCGACTGCTTTTGAAAAGCTGGTAGTAGATTTATTGATGAGAATGGGCTATGGTGGCTTTGAAAATGCCGGCCATATGACTGCTGTGAGCAATGATGAAGGAATTGATGGCATCATTTATGAGGATAAATTAGGATTTGACCGTATTTTTATTCAGGCAAAGCAATGGGATATTAACACTACTATCGGCCGTCCAACAATACAAGGATTCGTTGGCGCTATTACTGGGAAAGATGGGAAGGGCCTTTTTGTAACAACTGCAGATTTTTCTCAGCCTGCCAAGGATTATGCTAAAAGACAGCATATTGTCCTGATAAATGGTAAAGCACTTGTTAAGTTAATGGTTGAGCATAACTTCTGTGTTTCAATAAAGCATACATATGAAATCAAATCAATTGATGAAGATGTTCTAAGCAGTTATCAAAATGAATGATGATTGTTGAAAAACTTTTGCTTATGTTTTTCTGCCGTTGCTCAAGGCTTTGTCACATTAAAGTCAATGCTCAATATATAAATTTGTTTTATGAGATGGTGGCACTGACAGTAGACCTTTCCGGTATTTACAGGCAGGCCTGTAGCTTTCGCTGCAGCCACATATTCTTGTCCATTTTTTAACAGTGCGGCGTTTTGTCCTTTTTGACATTCAGTCAAAGTGCTCCCTCCGCGTATATGTGGCTGAGAAGGCAAACCAGAAGAAAAGAGCCGGGTATCTTTTTGGATACTCGACTCTTTTTTCTCTGATTTCTTGTTTTACTGACTTTGGCCTTTTGACAGGCAGACTACAGAAAATGCAACAGATTACTCTTCTGCCGCCTGCCAAGCCTCTTCTTCAAACTGACGCGTGTAAAGGTCATAATAATATCCTTTTTTACGGAGGAGTTCATGGTGAGTGCCGCGCTCAACGATTTTTCCGGCATGAACTACAAGGATAATATCCGCTTTGCGGATGGTAGAGAGCCGGTGTGCAATAATAAAGCTGGTGCGGTCTTTCAGCATACGGGAAATTGCGTTCTGAATTAACTGCTCCGTCTCGGTATCGACCGAACTGGTTGCTTCATCCAAAATAAAAATTGGTGGATTTGCAAGGACAGCACGTGCAAAGGAAACCATCTGTTTTTCTCCGGTAGAAAGGCGGTCACCGCCCTCTCCGACATTGCTGTCATAGCCTTTTTCAAGCTTTCTCACAACACGGTCGGCAGAAACAAGTTTTGCAGCGCGTTCTACTTCTTCATCCGTCGCATCCAGACGCCCATAGCGTATATTTTCGCGCACAGTACCGGAAAACAGATGCGGGTCCTGCAAAACATAGCCAATGTTGCTATGAAGCCAAAGTTGAGAGCGTTCGCGGTAATCCCGCCCATCAATCAGGATTTCCCCGGAAGTCGGCTCAAAGAAACGGCAGGCAAGGTTTACAATCGTAGATTTTCCTGCGCCGGTCTCGCCAACAATGGCGACGGTTGTACCCGCCGGCACCTTCAAGTTAAAATGCTCCAGCACATTTTCACCGCCGTCTGGGTAATGGAATGTTACATCTCGGAATTCTATATCACCGTGGAGCGATTCCCAGTTCTCTGTTTGGGGATGAAAAGCATCCCCGTATTTTGCAATGACTTCTGGCCTGTCGGTAATGGTCGGCTTACGCTCCAGAAGGTCTGTGACACGCTCGATGGACGCCTGAATGGAAACAAAGTCCGCAAAAATCCGGGCAAGCGTTTGAATCGGCTCAAAGATTCCAAGCGCATAGGAAACAAATGCGGAAAGCGTGCCAAATTTCATAAGCCCCTGCTGTGTAAGGAATCCACCGCGGGCCAGCACAATTGCCGTTGCAAGGGAACCGCAGAGCAGTACAATTGGCACAAAAGTTGCCGACAGCATAGCCGAGCGGACGGAGGAACCATACATATTATGTGTCAGGCCGTGAAAGGCTTTGCTGTTCTCTTTTTCAATTACAAGGACCTTGCTGGTACGTGCCCCGGTAATGCCTTCATTGAATGCACCGGTAATCTTTGAGTTTGCAGCACGGATTTCACGGTTTGCTTTGAGAATACGCCCCTGGAAAAGCGCAGTGGCAATGGCAATCAGCGGAACAATCATCAGGATAAACAGAGCAAGTTTCCAGTCGAGGAAAAACATAATGACAAACGAACAGATTACATAGAGACTCGACCAGAAAATATCCACAAGGCTCCAAGCCGCTGTACCGGCAATTTTCGATGTATCACTTGTTGCCCGTGCCATCATGTAGCCAACAGGGGTGGCATTATAGTAGTCAAGACTTAACTCCTGAAGGTGAATAAAGACGGCATGTTTCATATCTCGCCCTAGGTACATCTCAACGTAAGTTGCCGTCTCACAGAGAATTATTACAGTAATAACCTGAACAGCAATCAGGATAAGGTAAACACCGCCAAACTGCCACAGCCCATCTAACGTTTTTGGCACAATAAATTCGTCAATCGCATACCGGAGCAGCAGAGGGTTCGCCGCGTCTATCAGTGCGGTAATCGTCATCATTATGACAATTGTCACCATACGCCACCGGTATGGCCGCAGGAATGGGAAAAGTTTTTTCCATATTTTTAGGTCAAAGGATTTGTTATAAACCTGTTCTTCAACTGCCAAGGCATTCCGCCTCCTTTTCTGCCGGTACAGTCACATCATCCACACTGTTTTGGATTCGCCAGACACGGCGGTAAATGCCGTCTCGCGCTACCAGCTCGTCATGTGTGCCCATTTGCGCAATACGGCCATTGTCAAGTACAATAATGCAGTCAGCGTTCTGAATGGTGGAAATGCGGTGGGCAATCAGAATAACCGTAGAATCCGCAGTGCCTGCTTTCAGCGCCGCGCGGATTTTTGCATCCGTCTCTGCATCGACCGCAGAGAGAGAATCATCAAAAATTTTAATCGGCGTCTTCTCCATTAACATTCGTGCAATTGCAACACGCTGCTGCTGGCCGCCCGAAAGTGTGACACCGCGTTCTCCGACAAGCGTATCATACCCATCGGGGAATTCCTCAATGGTATCGTCTACTGCGGCAACCCGGGCTGCATCCCGAATTTCCTTCAAACTGCGGTCAGGATAAGCGGCAGCGATATTCTGCCGGATTGTCCGCGAATAAAGGAATGGTTCCTGGAGCACCAGGCCAACATTTCGGCGGACATGGCTCAGACGGATTTTTCTCAGGTCAACCCCGCTAATTGTGATTCGGCCTTTTCCCTCCTCCACATCGTAAAGCCGTGCAAGGAGATAAGTAAGGGTAGACTTTCCACTTCCTGTGCTGCCAAGAATACCTATTGTTTCTCCGGCAGGTACGGTAAAACTGACATCATGCAGGAGATCCGAACCGCCTCCGTAGCCGAATGAAACATGCTCGAAAACAATGTCACCGTGCATGTCCGGTGTTAGCCCATTTGGATTATCAGATTCCTCTTTCGCATTCAGCACTTCGCGCAGCCGGTCAATGGAAACACTCATTTTGCTCATGTCGCCAAGGATGCGGCCGAGGTTTCGGACTGGCCATGCAATCATGCTATTATAGGAAACAAAAACCGTAAACTGGCCAAGCGTCAGACGGCCTTCGGCGGCTTCCCTGGCTCCAAGCAGAATAATAACCATAACCTGCAGGGATGTGGCAAAATCGCCAATGCCCCAGTATGGGCCAAGCAGCTTGCTAAGCCGTACCCAAAGAGAAGCAAACCGGTCGTTCTTTTCATCAAAGCTTTTCACTTCATAGGCTTCCCGACCGAAAGCACGCACTACACGCACACCAGTCAGGTTCTCCTGCACTGCCGTTGTCATAGCGCCTTCTGCTTCGTCAGCCGCGCGGAACCGTTTTGAAATCAGCCGAAAAAAAAAACCGGAATACAGCATAATCAGCGGAATGAATGCAATGGAAATCCAAGTAAGATAACTGCTCATGGTAAACATCCAGCTGATGGCAACTGCAACAAGGACAATTGTACGGAAAATTTCAATCATCTGCCCTGCAAAAAAAGTGCGGAGCACTTCAACATCTGATGTACAGCGCTGAATAATATCGCCGGTTTGAATGGAAACATGCCACCGATATGGCAAACGCTGAACATGGTCAAAAAGTCGGTTGCGCAGACGTTCCAGTGTGCCCTCACTGCCTTTTGCCATCGCAACGCGCGCCCAGAAGGTGGAAAGCCCCGAAAGCACAGCGAACACTACAGCCACAGACGCACAGATAATTAGGTGATGGCTCAGAAATGGGCGCCCACCAATCGACTGAATCCATTGGACAAAAAAATCCGGCAAATCAAACGGCAGGTTGCCCAGAACAGAATCAAGCGTAACGCGGATGGCCTGCGGTGTCAGAAAATTGAAAAGGACTGCCAGCATGGTTCCGGCCGTCGCAGCGGCCATCCAGCCCCATGAGCCACGGAGCGTTTGCATCAGGAAGCCCATACGGCTCAGGGGCTTTTTCTGTTGCATGTGATTTCCTCCTTTGCATATAAAGCGAGTTTTAAAATGGAAGACAAAAAATGCCGCATGCCCCTTAGAAGGCATACGGCTCTTTTTTATCCTGATGGGAAAATATGTGGTTAACGGCTCCGCATATAATCTTTTCCCATCCTAAAAAGAGGGCCAGCCAACGTAGGACAATCAAAGAAGATGCCTCTCCTCAAAAGCGAAAACATTTTGTCGCTTTTTAATTGAATCATAGCTTAGCCCTCCTTTCTAAAGATTTGATTTTCGGCCTGCTCTGACGGCCCACGGAATTGCACGGGTTTGATTATAGCATATGTTTTCCATGAATTGCAAGAGCAAATATCAACAATTTAATTTTTTAACGAAAGAAAGCACAACCTGTCAACCGCATTGCCGCTAACATCCACAGCCCAACTGTCCTGTGTTCATGCAGCAGCCGAGGCTGCATTCTTTCGGACAGCAAACATTCCAATGGCAATGCCCACAAGAGCAGGGACCAGCCATTCAAGGCCAAAGGAGGCAAGTGGAAGCTGATTAACTGTCTCTGTGAGGAATGGGATGTTAAGGCCTGCGCTGTGTAGGGAAGCCGTTACGCTTACAATACCTGTCAGCGCAATCGAGAGAGGATAAAGAAGCGGCCGAGATGTATGAAAATCTTTTGGAAGAAAAGCAAGTCCAATCAGCACAATGGCCATAGGATAAAGGCCGTCAAGGACTGGAATGGAAAACTTCAGAATGGCATTCAGCCCTGCATTTGCCACCACTGCGGAAAACACCGCAAACACCGACGCCCAGGCTGAATAAGATATTTTAGGCATCAGTTTATGAAAATACTCGCCACAGCAACAGATTAAGCTAATGCAGGTATTCAGGCATGCAATGAAAAAGATGGCAGCCAAAATGATTTCTCCGCCTTGTCCAAAGAGCCTCATTGCAACATAAGAAAGTGCCTGGGCACCGTTTTCCACTTTGCTGCCTGCGGCGCCTGCCGCTCCGACCCAGGTTAGGGAACCATAAACTGCAGCGAATAAGACTGCCGCTATCCAGCCAGCATGGACCGTTGTGTGATAGACGGAAAGTTTGTCCGTTACTCCGTAGTTGGAAATGTTCAGGGTGAAAACCATTCCGAAGATCAATGCTGCAATAGCGTCCATCGTCTGGTAACCATCCAGAAATCCCTGCACAGCCGGGACAGAAGCATAATTCCCTGATGGGGCATTTGTACCTGAAAAGCCATAAAAAATGCCACCGAATGTTAGCACAGCAATCAGGATTAGAAGAACCGGTGCAAGATGCCTTCCCAGAAGATTGACAAGGTGCGTCGGACGCAGTGCCAACACCAGTGCGATACTGAAAAAAATGGCAGAATAGAGAATTTGAAGCCAAAATGTCAACGAACGGTCAGGCAGAAACGGTGTAACTGCCATTTCAAAAGAAGTGCTCGCCGTACGTGGAATTGCAAGGCATGGCCCAATGGACAGGTAAATAAGCATGGTATAAATTGCCGCAAATGGTTTGCTTACACGTTTGGCAAGGCTATGTAAGCCATTGTTCCGAACCACTGCAATAACGCCTAGAATTGGAAGCCCCACCGCACTGGCCGCAAAACCCAGAAATGCAGGGAGCGCTTCCCGCCCCGCCTGATAACCAAGATAAGGGGGAAATATCAAATTACCGGCACCAAAAAACATAGAAAATAAAGTAACTCCAAATAACAGTTGCTTTTTTCGAGACAACTTATCCATCTTTTTGCCCTCACATTCCACAAAGTGCCAACTTAATGTTATGGCAACTATGGTACCGCAGTAAAGTGCTCAAGTCAAGCTTCCTGATAACGGCAAAATAAAATCTATTTTATGTCGGTTGTTATTCATAAAATTTTGGGGCGAAAAACGGTTTTCCGTTTTTCGCCCCTCAGGTTGTCAAATAACCTATCCTTTGTTTAATGTGTTTAAGGAATGCTTTATGATTTCTTAGTCGATTTTAATTGCCTGAGCATCCGGTTTCGTTTCTACGACCTTTGGAAGCTGAAGTTCAAGCACGCCATTTTCGTAGGAAGCAGTGATTTTATCAGTATCAATGCCTTTAATGTCGAAACTACGGCTAAGAGAATCATACCTTCTTTCACGGTAGACATATTTATTATTCTCCGTGTCTTTTAGATTATCCTGACGCTCGGCAGAAATGGTAAGCTCATTATCCTTTACGCTGACTTTAATATTTTCCTTTTGGAAGCCGGGCATATCGGCTCTCAGTACAAACTTGCTGCCGGCATCAATAATGTCTGTACGGCAAGGTGCACATTGCTTTTCCATTCTTCCCCAAAAGGTCCCATTCATCATCCTGTCAAAAGCATCAAACAAACTGCTGCTTCTTTGGTCAAAAGGTGTCATGTACATCATAGTAAAACCCTCCATCATTATTATCATTTTAGAACTTTTGTTCCATTTGATGCTTTTAGTATATCTGGAAAATATGAAGAGAAAAGAGAATAAATATGTCCAAATTGTAAAAATTAGCACTCACTTGGCATGAGTGCTAATTAATGCCATAAAATAAGCTGCTGTGTCAGACTAAAAAACATCAAAATTTGCAGTTTTACCAATTTTTTTTCTTATTAGCTTCAAAAGCCAAATTATCAGCCGATAAATAAACTGGAGTGTGCAAAGTACATCTTAACAGTTCATGTTGCAAAGTTATCATAAGATGCTGCCTAATTGACTGCTGGATAGTTTAGCAATTAAAAATTTGTGCAGGCACATTCTGTAGTACAGGGAAAAATTTAGAAGAAGCTTATTGTAAAAGCAGATGGGGGACATGAAATAATGAAGGGCTTTTTTCAGAAAGTGAAAGCCGGGGCACAGAAACTGTTTGCTTCAATGAAGAAAAAATTTATTAAAATGCATTCTACAGCCCAAAAGGACAAATTAAGCAGCAGCACAAAAGAAACAAACGGGGAACAGAAGACAGCACGGGGCTTTTTTCGAAACATGAAGGTAAAAAGACGTCTGTTGTCTGCTTTCCTATTGCTTGCAGTTATTTCAGCCATTCTGGCTGGTGTTGGAATTTATGGCATGCAGGAGTCTGCTCAAACAGAGTCAAGTATGCAGGTGCGGTTTGAGTCAATGCCGGCTTTGCTGGAGGTACGGCAGAATGCCCTTTTAGCACTGTCACTTAGCGAGGAAGCAGTATTGAATGTAAAGGATACAACTTCGATGTCAAGCATTGCAACTGTAGCAAAAGCAAGAGCCAAAGACTATGAAGAAGCTCATAAGAAATTGATGACGACGGTTATGACGCCGGAATGGAGAACAAAACTAGAGACAGCGGAAGCCGATTTTGAAAATGTTGGAGAAGCAGAGCTTCAAGAAGCTTTAAAGTGTGCAAAAGAAGGTTACAGTGACAATGCAAATACGTATTTAAGAAGAGCAAGCAGTACTATAAATGACAGAGTGTTAAAAGCATATTCTGACTATTTGACCGCCCGCGTTGAAACAGCAGAAAAAGAATATCAAGATGATGTTGCACGAAACCGGATGTCTTTAATTCTTCTTATTGTTTTGGCAACAGGGGGCATTGTGTTTTCCATTGTTATGGGAATTCGCATTTCCAATGAAATGAATGCTGCACTCGAAAAAATAATGAATTGCACCGTAGGACTTGCTGATGGAAATCTAAGTATACGCACCGAGTACCAGTCCCGTAATGAATTTGGAGTGGTAGCTTCTTCTTTGAATCAGTCTTGTGATCGGATACAGGGCGTAGTTACGGAAGTTTCGTCGATTCTTCGCGGCATAGCAGCAGGTAAGTGTGACTATGAGGCAATTCGGAGTTACAACGGAGATTTTAAACCGATTTCTGAAGCTGTTAACACTATCCTGGATAATCTGAACAGGTCCATGAAAGCCATTCGGATATCTGCTGAACAAGTTGACAGCGGTTCGCAGCAGGTAGCAGATGGTGCACAGGAATTAGCACAGGGTTCTACGGAACAGGCTAGTTCTGCGGAAGAGCTTTCTGCTTCAATTACTGATATTTCTACAAAAATCAATGAAACTTTTACAGGAATTACGGAGATTGCTAAGACGATTAGTTCTGCTGCAGAAGCTGCGGAAACAGGAGATCAACAGATGAAGCAGTTGCTGGATGCAATGGATTCGATTTCTTCTGCTTCCATGGAAATCACAAAAATTATTAAAGTAATTGACAGCATTGCTTTCCAAACAAATATTCTGGCATTGAATGCTTCTGTTGAAGCAGCGCGCGCAGGGGAAGCAGGAAGAGGCTTTGCTGTTGTTGCCGAAGAAATCCGTAATTTGGCAGGTAAATCTGCTGACGCGGCAAAACAAACCGCAGAGCTTATTGGCAATTCTTCCGAACGGGTAGAAGAAGGTCTTTCTTTAGCATCCAAAACGGCAGGAACCTTTTCAAAAATTGCTCAAGAGGGATCGTCAATCAATACAACGATTCAAAGTATTAAAGATGCATCCTCTGCGCAGTCTCTATCTATTTCGCAGGTCACTCAGGGAATTGACCAAGTATCTGCAGTTATTCAGACGAATTCTGCAACAGCGGAAGAAAGTGCTGCAGCAAGTGAGGAACTTTCGGCTCAGGCTAACCGTCTAAAAGACGAAATTGGTCAGCTCCGGCTCCGTGAAGATTGACAGTACTTATTTTACAAAAAGGATGGGCAGAAAATTATTTCCGCCTCCGGTTTGCAAAAAAGTCCAGCTTTCGCTGGACTTTTTTGCTGTATAAACGAGCTGTTTGGGAAAATCAATGCAGCGGTAGATTCCATTTGTATTTATAAATTTGGGATTTGACAAGTTGGGGGCGGAAATTTATTTCCGCCCCCAACTATCTTATTATTGTTTTATCCTATTGCAAATAGCAGCTTTTTCCGAAATTAGATTGCGAAGCACTGGGAACCCAGATACTTTGCTCCATCCTTCAGTTCCTTCTCAATATGAAGCAAACGGTTGTACTTGGCGACACGCTCACTGCGGCTTGGAGCACCAGTCTTAATCTGGCCAGCATTTAATGCAACAGCGAGATCGGCAATGGTTGTATCTTCAGTTTCTCCGGAACGGTGCGAAATAACAGTAGTGTAGCCAGCGCGCTTAGCCATGCGGATGGCGCTGATGGTTTCGCTTAGTGAGCCAATCTGGTTCAGCTTAATCAGAATAGAATTTCCGCATCCCATTGAAATGCCACGCTGTAACCTCTTTGTATTTGTAACAAAGAGGTCATCACCAACAAGCTGAACCTTTTTGCCAAGCTCTTCTGTAATCTTTGTCCAGCCCTGCCAGTCATCTTCTCCGAGTGGGTCTTCCAGAGAACGGATTGGATACTTTGACGTAAGATTTTTCCAGAAATCGATCAGTTCGTTTGTAGAGTAGTGTTTCTTATGCTTTGGAAGAGTGTAGCCATCGGGCCCGGCCCATTCACTGGAAGCAGCATCAATGGCAAGCACAAAATCAGTCCCTGCTTTATATCCGGCTGATTTTATGGCTTCCAGAATCAACTCAATAGCTTCTGTGTCTGTGTTTAGGCTTGGCGCATAGCCACCCTCATCTCCAACAGCAGTAGAAAATCCTTTTGTTTTCAGAATTGCTCCCAACTTATGGAAGACTTCAGCGCACCAGCGCAGACCTTCTGAAAAACAAGGTGCCCCTGCCGGCATAATCATAAATTCCTGAATATCAATGTTATTGGCTGCATGTGCACCGCCGTTCAAAATATTCATCATTGGCACTGGAAGCGTATCAGCGCACACTCCACCGATGAAGCGGTAGAGAGGGATGCCAAGAGCATTAGCCCCTGCATGTGCTGCTGCAAGTGAAACGGCAAGCACAGCATTGGCACCGAACTTAGATTTGTCTTTTGTACCGTCTGCTGCGAGGATAGCGTGATCCACGGCATTTGTGTCTGTTGCGTCAAGGCCAATTACTGCTTTGCTGATTTGTTCCTCGATGTTTTTCACTGCTTTGGTGACACCTTTTCCACCATAACGTGAAGAATCGCCATCACGAAGTTCCAGAGCTTCAAAAGTTCCAGTTGAAGCACCACTCGGAACGGCTGCCGTACCGGTTACGCCGTTCTCCAGCGTTACAGTGGCCTCCACGGTTGGATTTCCACGGGAATCAAGAATTTCCATTCCGGTTACGTTGGTAATTTTGTAATGATTCATTATAATTTGCTCCATCCTTTCTATACATTTAACTAATTAAAATGGACTTTCAAAAGAAGTAAATCACAAATTTTTGGTAGTGTTCTATAATTCAGTCCCCTTGTGGAGGCGTCCAGTTTTTTGCACGAAAGCGGCAATTCTCTGCCTCCGATGGCATATCAAGCTTGTCATAGCAGCGTGCAAGACATAAAAGGGGAATATTGCCGGATGTATGGATGTCCAGTTCACTCTGTGCACCGGAGGCAGCCGTATAATACCAGGTTGCTGCTTCCTCAAAGTCACCTGTATCTGCAAAGTATGCACCAAGGTCGCAGCAGACTTCGGCACTTGGCTCTCCAATGACATTTTTCAGTGCGGTTTTAAACATCATAGCACTGTCATTTCTGAGAAGAGCTGTATGGGTGACAACACACTGTGCTGTGCGGACTTCATCGAGAGGTGCATTTTCATCATGCAGAATAGGCTCAAAAAAAGGGTATGCCTCTAGAAAATCATGGCTTGTCCCGCTGATGAAAAGTTCCTTTGCATACATCCGAATGAGGCGCATATTTAGATGTCCTTTTTCCGCTGCATATTTCAGGAGGGAAAAATCGCGCGATGCGTGACTGCTTTCCGGATGGTGGAGGATTGTAATGTCGCTGTTTACCATGTGAATATTCAAATCAACAGTTTCATGCACCGGATCAATCCAATGGAATGTCCGCAGGCGGCGGAACAGTTTGGGGCGGAACTCTGCCTTGAAATTATAAACGGTATTATACTGTCCTAAATTGCTGTAGCGCATTTGCACAAGCTCCGTGCTTGGCGGAAGATCCTGTTTCAGCCGGAGAAACTTGCAGCGGTTTTCTTCATCAAGGCTTTCATCAGCGTCAGCAGAATAAATATACTCCATAGATGCTTTGGAAAAGGCAAAATTACGGGCAGAAGAGAAGTCGCCATTCCACGGAAAACTATAAATTTTATCAGTATAGTGTGCAGCGATCTCTTTGGTATGGTCGGTGCTGCCCGTGTCAACAATAATAACTTCGTCGGGGATGCCGGAGAGACTGTCAAGGCACTGCCCCAAAATTGCCTCTTCGTTTTTGACAATCATGCAAACACTGATGGTTATCATGCGTTGTTCCTCCATGCAAATATAGTATATCATAAATCTGTGCCTCTTAAAAGAGGCTAGGAAAGAACTTTCGTGCTTTTAGCAGTAAAAACAGCCCCCGGCTTTTGCACCGGGGGCTGAAAAACCATGCCATGCAAAATTCTAACAATCAGCCTTTGAGGAGAGAAAGAACACTCTGAGGCTGAGCATTTGCCTGAGCCAGCATAGCATTTGCAGCCTGCGAAAGGATCTGGTTCTTAGAATACTGAACATATTCGTCACTCATATCCACGTCGCGGATTGTGCTTTCTGCAGAGGTAAGGTTCTGGCTCATGGTGCTGAGGTTGTTGGCTGTGTGTTCCAGCTCATTCTGGAGGCCGCCGAGGTCAGCGCGTGTAGCATCAACTGTATTGATTGCCGCTTTGATGGTATTGATTGCCGCTTTGGCACTGTCCTGACTGCCAACATCGACCGAATCAACGCCGAGGCCCTTGGAACTCA
>ENA-UOOK01003655-UOOK01003655.1-fermentation-metagenome-genome-assembly--contig:-NODE-3655-length-17277-cov-7.763849_pt1 | contig 17277 bp, 18 predicted proteins | sample MGYA00245777_ERZ724023 | MGnify/ENA primary metagenome ERZ724023 (study PRJEB28704, sample SAMN03018312) | fermentation metagenome | biome: anthropogenic terrestrial biome; feature: soil; material...
CTGCATCAGCACCTATATCAAGAGCTCTCGAAATCATATTAGGATTATTTTCACCAACTCTTACTACAGCAGACATATTTGCTAAATGTGCCGCTCTTATCATATTTTCTGCTTCTAGCATATTAAGTGGTCCATGTTCACAATCTATTATAACGAAATCAAAGCCTGCTAATCCTGCTATTTCAACTACGGGTGGAGATGGTAATTTCATAAATGGACCTATAACATTTGATTTATTCTCTAATTTTTCCTTTAGTAAGTTTCCCATAAATTTGCTCCTTTCAATTTTTAAATTATAGTACAAGCCTATATTAACTTTTTATCTCTTTGAATAAAGTGTAGTATATTTCCTTCAACATCTCTAAACCATATGGTTTTAGTACCTTTTTTATTATCATTTAATGGGTCAATGATTGTCACATTATTGTCTATAAGATTCTTATTCTCTTTTTCAATATCATCTGTATAGAAACAAATATGGCGAACACCTTGGTATGTTTTATCCAAATTAGAGTTGTCTATTTCATTTTTTGCAGGATAAATTTCAATCATCGATTCATCTCCTACCTTTAAAAAATAAGTAGGCATTTCTTTTTTGTTGTCATATACTACTTTGAAATTAAATAGTCTGACATACCAGTCTTTTAATTCAACTGTGTTTTTTGCAGCTATCCCTACATGTTCAATTGATATCATTTAAAATTCCTCCTTGATTAGTTTGTCTATAATAAATTCTTGAATATTCAAGAATCATTACGCTGTTTACTTACAATTCATATCCCAATTCAATTGATATTAACCTAGCATATTTCTTTACTTCTTTAGCGAATGCTTCCACCTTGTCTTTAGTAACCCTGATAGATGGTCCTGAAATACTTATAGCACCCTCAACTTCCCCCTTATGATTAAAAATAGGAGCGCCGATGCACCTTACACCCATCTCATTTTCTTCATCATCTTCAGCATATCCTTTTTCCCTTATAAGCTTTAACTCTTTCAGAAACATATCATAATCCGTTATCGTATTACCTGTTAGCTTTTGAATATTCGTGGTCTTCCAAATTTGTTTAATCTCCTCATTAGTCATATTGGCCATCATTGACTTGCCAACAGATGTGCAGTATAACGGGCTTCTCCTGCCTATGGTAGATGCCATTCGAATTGTATTGTCTGCTTCAACCTTATCGATATATATAATATCATTTTTATCTCGAATAACTAAATGTACTACTTCATTGAGGCTTTTCATCAATGCCTTTGTATAAGGCTTTGACACCTCCAATATATCCATAGTTGCAATTTTCTTTACTCCTAATTCATAGAGTTTGATTGTTATTTTATATTTATTTGTCACACTATCTTGTGTAACAAAATTATTGGATATTAAAGTCCCCAATAATCTATGAACAGTACTTTTGTGTAAATTTATTTTACTGCTTATTTCAGTTAATCCCATGCCTGATACATTTTCTGATAATATTTCTAAAATAGACAACGCTCTATCTACGGACTGTACAACATCTATCATAATCTCAACTCCTTCCTTAGTAAATATAAATCGTTACTATTCACAGTCCGCATACATTCTTGTCATCCTGAGTTTTACAGTATGATTACAGCTTTCGAAGGATCCCGGTTTTAGACCCGAGATTCTTCACCTGCGGTTCAGAATGACACTAGCTGACGCACGTATAAAATCTACTGTGAATAGTAAATATAGATTATAAATAAATATAATTGATTTCTAATTTCCTATTGCAATTGTTTTCATAATTAATTATAATATAAATTAATGAGTTTCGCAATACAAATCTACGTTTCATATTATGAAACTTTCAATAAAAGGAGGATATATCAATGAGAAAGTATGAAGTATTACAAAGAATTGAAAAAGTTGGAGTTGTAGCTGTTGTTAGAGCTGAAAATAGTGAAAAGGCAAAAAAAATTGCTTTAGCATGTATGGAAGGCGGTATTGACTCCATCGAAATTACATTTACAGTTCCAGGTGCACAAAAAGTAATTGAAGATTTAGTTGTAGAATTTGGTGATAAATTATTAGTTGGAGCAGGTACTGTTTTAGACAGTGAAACAGCAAGAATAGCTATCTTAGCCGGTGCAAACTATATTGTAAGTCCAGGCTTTAATTTAGAAACTGCAAAATTATGTAACAGATATCAAATTCCTTATATGGCAGGATGCATGACTTTAACTGAAATGATTACAGCAATGGAAGCTGGCGTAGATGTAGTAAAAGTATTCCCTGGTAGCGCATTTGGTCCAGATTTCATAAAAGCAATTAAAGGCCCTCTACCTCAAGCTGTTATGATGCCAACAGGTGGAGTAAGCATTGATAATGTTGATAAATGGATTAAAAATGGATGTATAGCAGTTGGTGTTGGCGGAAACTTAACTAAAGGTTCAAGTGAAGATATGACTAAAGCTGCTAAGGAATTTGTTGAAAAAGTTAAATTAGCAAGACAATAATTATATTGGAGGGATAATGATGAAAAAGGTTGTAACTTTAGGAGAAATAATGCTTAGACTTTCAACTCCTGGATACGAAAGATTTGTTCAGGCAGATTCATTTGATGTTGTATATGGTGGTGGTGAAGCAAATGTAGCCGTTTCTCTTTCTAACTATGGATATGATGCATATTTTGTTTCAAAATTACCTAAGAATGAAATAGGTCAATCCGCTATTAACGCTCTAAGAAGATATGGAGTTCACACTGATCATATAGTAAGAGGCGGGGACAGAGTCGGCATCTACTACTTAGAATCCGGAGCTTCCATGAGACCATCAAAAGTTATATATGATAGAGCACACTCCTCTATTGCTGAAGCAGATTCAAGTGATTTTGATTTTGATGAAATATTTAAAGATGCAGACTGGTTCCATTTTTCAGGAATTACCCCAGCATTAAGTGAAAAGGCTGCAGTTATGACTGAAGAAGCTTTAAAAGCTGCAAAAAGACATAATGTAACTGTTTCAGTAGATTTAAACTATAGAAAGAAACTTTGGACTCCTGAAAAAGCTAAAGAAGTAATGTCCAATTTGATGCAATATGTTGATGTATGTATCGGAAATGAGGAGGATGCAGAAAAAGTATTAGGTTTTAAACCTGGTAAAACTGATGTTACCTCTGGGGATTTAGAACTTGCTGGATATAAGGACATATTTGAACAAATGAAGAAAAAATTCGGATTTAAATATGTAATCAGTTCATTAAGAGAATCCTATTCTGCATCAGATAACGGCTGGTCAGCATGTGCATATGATGGTAATGAATTCTACCATTCAAGAAAATATGATATCAGAATAGTAGATAGAGTAGGCGGAGGAGATTCTTTCGCAGCTGGTGTTATATACGGCTTATTGGAAGGAAGAAACTTTAAGGATGCATTGGAATTTGGCGTTGCCGCATCTGCTTTAAAACATACAGTTCTTGGAGATTTAAATATGGTAACTGTAGATGAAGTTGAAAACTTGCTAAAAGGCGATGCCTCAGGCAGAGTTCAAAGATAGAAAAATAATGCTTCTAAATGAAGCATTATTTTCACATATATAGTAATATAAGATATTTTTCTAGTTAAAAACAATAAAATTTATTTCTAATAAAATCATAATAATTAACCACCTAGGTAAGCTTTTTTTATTTCATCATTATTAGCTAAATCAGAAGCTTTGCCATGTAATGTAATTCTCCCAGTTTCAAGAACATAACCCCTATTGGCAATACTAAGAGCCATATATGCATTCTGTTCAATTAATAGAATAGTCGTTCCTTGTTTGTTAATTTCCTGAATAATTCTAAATATCTCTTCAACTACAAGTGGGGCTAATCCCATTGATGGTTCGTCTAGTAACATCAATTTCCCTCTAGTCATTAATGCTCTACCTACAGCTAGCATTTGCTGTTCTCCACCACTTAATGTACCAGCCAATTGATTTTTTCTCTTAAATAATATAGGAAAGAATGAATAAACCTTTTCTATGTCTTCCTTTATAGCTTTATCATCTTTTCTTAAATTAGCTCCTAATCTAAGATTATCAAATATACTTAAATTTGCAAATACCCTTCTTCCCTCAGGAACATGAGATATTCCCATTTCAACAATTTTATGAGGTACAACATTTGTTATTTCCTTATCTTCAAATATTATCTTTCCACTTTCAGCCTTTTCAAGACCTGAAATAGTTCTTAGAGTTGTTGATTTGCCTGCCCCATTTGCTCCAATCAGTGTCACAATTTCTCCCTCTTCAACCTCTAAGGAAATTCCTTCAAGTGCTTTAATTGCACCATAAGATACATGTAAATCTTCTATCTTAAGCATGAGCTTTGCTACCTCCTCCCAAATAAGCCTGAATAACCCTTTCATTCTTTTGAATTTCTTCAGGAAGGCCATCAGCTATTGTTTGTCCAAAATCCAAAACCTTAATTTTATCAGAAATTGACATAACAACGTTCATATGGTGCTCTATCAATAATATTGAAAGATTGAATCTTTCTTTAATATATTTAATCAGTTCTATAACTCCATCAATCTCATTGGGGTTCATACCTGCTACAGGTTCGTCTAATAGAAGAATTTTCGGATCCCTTGTCAACGCTCTTGCAATTTCTAATCTTCTTTGATCACCATAAGGCAAATTATTTGCGTTTAGATAAGCTTTTTTCTCAAGGTTAAAAATCTTTAGCATTTCAAATGCTTTTTCTTCTACTTCTTCTTCCTGTTTTAGAAAATCTTTATTTCTAGTTAACGCACTTTTAAAATCATAATCAACTTTTAAATGAAGTGCTATTTTTATATTATCTAACACTGATACATTGTTAAATAATCTAATATTTTGAAAAGTTCTGGCAATTCCTTCCTTAGCAAATTCGTTTGGCTTTAATCCCACCATATTTTTTCCATCAAAGGTTATATCCCCAGAGGTTGGCTTATATATTCCGGTAAGCATATTAAATACTGTTGTTTTACCTGCACCATTAGGACCAATTATGGCCACTAGCTCATTATTTTTTAAAGATAGATTAAAATCACTAACTGCTTTCAAGCCTCCAAACTGAATTGAAAGGTCTTTTACATTTAATAGATCCATAAGAAGCTCCTTTCCACTTTTAATCATATAAATTTACTTTATATAAAGAACTAATGTTGTTCTGTTTCTAACATTCTTTTATTATTTTTAATCTGTAAAAACTTAAATTCTTTTCCTCCATAGAGTCCATTAGGTCTTTTTATCATAAGGATAACTAACAATACCCCATATAAAGCCATTCTCCACTCAGACATAAATCTCAAGAATTCTGGTAGAGCTGTTAGGATTAAGGCACTTACAATAGATCCACTAATACTAGACATACCACCTGCATATAAGAATACCAAGTAATCTGTAGATTTTACAAAACTAAACATATCTGGTTGTAAATACATTAAAAGATGTCCATATAAACCTCCTGCTACACCTGCCATAAAGGACGCAAAGGTAAAGGATAATATTTTATATTTTGTTGTATCAATTCCCATTGTTTCAGCAGCAATTTCATTTTCACGAATTGAAATGCATGCTCTACCAAATGACGAATTAACAAAATTTCTTGAAGCATAAATTGCTAAGAAAGTAAATACAAATACCCAAAATAAATTTGTATATTGTGGAATTGCAGATAATCCTCTTGCACCACCAACAGGCTGAATTAGTCTAATGATTGCTCTTACGATTTCACCAAAGCCTAAGGTAACAATAGCTAAATAATCACCTTTTAATTTCAAAGTAGGAATACCTATTAAGAATCCTATAAAGCTTGCAACTAATCCACCTACTAGAAGTGATAATAAGAACATAGGAATTTGCATATATACAGGCCAGTTAATAGTTTTGAATAATACTGTAGTAATAACAGCTGAAGAATATGCACCTACAGCCATAAAACCAGCATGTCCTATGGAAAACTGTCCAGTAAAGCCATTTATTATATTTAAGCTTACAGTCATAATAATATTGATACCTGCAAATTTAACAATCTGCATCATATATGAATTTATTATTCCTGTTTTATTAAGAATCTCTAATATTATATAGAGACCAATGATGAATACATATGTCATTTTTCCTTTAAATAGTTTCAACTTTGTCACCTACACTTTTTCTATTGTATATTTTCCAAGTAATCCGGCTGGCTTAAATAATAATATAAGAATTAAGATAACAAAACCAATACCATAACCTAAATCAGAGTTTATAGATGTCGCCAACACTTCTGCAACACCCATGATAACACCACCAAGCATCGCACCTGGTATAATACCTATTCCGCCTAATACAGCAGCGGTAAAAGCTTTTGTACCTAGAACAGAACCCATATAAACATCAATCATTGGATATGTTGTAGCATATAAAATACCGCCAGCAGCCGCTAATGCAGCTCCAATAAAGAAAGTTATAGATATTGTGTTGTTAACATTTATCCCCATCAATGCAGCAGCATCTTTATCAAAGGATACAGCCTTCATTCTTCTGCCAATTGCTGTTTTAGTTGTTAATAAGTGTAACAATAACATTAATGTAAAAGATAATAATATCATTACTATTTGTATACTACTTATTGTAACACCTAAGAATTCATAATTTACAAGAGGTATCAATCTTGGAAATGGTCTAGGTGCTGGTCCTATAGCAGGAAGAGCTCTTGGAAAATTTTGTAGAAATATAGATACACCAATAGCCGTAATCAGAGATGATAGTCTTGGCTTACTTCTTAAAGGTTTATATGCTATTCTTTCTACAGCAACCCCCACCATACCTATAACAACCATGCTAAGAAGCATAACTGGAATAAATCCCAAATTAAAATAGCTTACTGCAAAAAATCCTACGAAAGCTCCTAGCATCAAAAAATCACCATGGGCAAAATTTATTAGACGTATAATTCCATAAACCATTGTGTACCCTAATGCAATCAAAGCATATATACTACCTAATTGAACACCATATATTAATAATTGCAATATTGTTGTCAATCAATTTCACTCCTTCCTAAATATTTAATTGTATAGGCATTGAACCAATGCCTATACAATTATCAAATGAATTATGGTTGTATTGTAGTTGAATATGTTGGAACTCCATCTTTATATATCATGATTGACGCACTCTTAATTGGGTTTCTATTTTCATCAAATGTGAAATTACCAGATGGTAATTTGAAATCCTTTATCGCTGCCATTGCATCTCTAACACCTTGTCCATCAAGTGTTTCTGCTTCTTGAATTCCTTTTAATACAATCTCTAATGCTTCATATGCTAAAACAGCATTTGAGTTTGGATTAACTCCAAATTTAGCATTATATCTATCAACAAAATCTTTAGTAACAGGGTCATCTGATGTAGGTGCGAAAGCTGCTGGGAATGCTATATCTTCTACAGTTTCTTTTCCTGCTATATTAGGAACGTCTGGAGAGTCAAATGAGTCTCCTCCTATAATCTTTGTAGTAATTCCCATTTCTCTAGCTTGTTTAACTTGTAATGGCAATTCACCAAATAAATTAGGGAAAAATACTACATCTGCATTAGCAGCTTTAATTCTTGTAAGTTGAGCATTGTAATCCTTAATATCAGCACCACCATATGCCTGTTCTTCTAGAATCTTACCACCTAATTCTTCAAAGGATTTAACAAAATTTTCTTTAAGTCCATTGCTAAAATCATCTGCATTATTATAAAGGATAGCTGCAGTTTTTGCACCTAAATCCTCATAAGCATATTGAGCCATTACTTGACCTTGGAATGGATCTATGAAACATGCTCTAAATATGAAATCACCAACTTGAGTAACTTTCTCGTTAGTTGTGAATGTTCCAATTGCAGGTACCTTTGCTTGTTGAGCTACAGGACCTGCTGCAAGTATTCCTCCACTCATATCTGGACCAACAATTGCAATAACCTTATCTTGATCTATTAACTTTCTATAAGCATTAGATGTCATATCTGGTTTAGCTTCATTGTCCTCATATACTAATTCAATTTGAATTTTCTTGCCATTTACATCTAATCCACCAGCTTCTTTCAATTCATCTTCTATTAAAGATACACCATTCTTAATATATTCTCCAGCAATTGCTGACTGACCTGACATTGGTGATACAACACCAATTTTTAAGCTTGTTATATCTTCAGATTTTGGAGTACCTGAACATCCAACTAAGCTTGTAAACAATAATACCACAACTAATAATAAAGAAACTTTTTTCATTTTTACCCTCCTTAATAATATATACACCGTATTAAAAACCGCCTATTTTTTAGAAATTACACCTCCAATCTATAATATTAGTAGGTCTTCTCTATATGATTTTTAATACGTTTTACTGCCTCAATTAAATTTTCATCAGAATTTGCAAAAGAGAACCTGATATATCCCTCTCCCATTTCTCCAAAAGCTGAACCCGGTACACATACTACCTTTGCTTCTTTAAGTATTTCTACAGCAAATTCCTCTGATGTCTTACCAAATGATTTAATGTTTGCAAAAGCATAAAAAGATCCACCACTTTCGAGACACTTAAATCCTTTAATAGAATTTAATCCGTCTGTTATTATCTTTCTTCTTCTTGTATAGTGAGAAACCATCTCTTCGATACAATCCTGAGGACCTCTTAACGCTTCAACTGCCGCCTTTTGAATAAATGGTGGTAAGCAAGAGGCAATTCCTTCCTGAAGCTTAGGCATATTACCAATTATTTCCTTGTCCCCTATTATAAAACCTACTCTCCATCCAGTCATTGCGTAAGATTTTGAAAATGCGTTTACTACCAATACTTGTTTTCTTACTTCTTCGATTTGTGACATGCTATAATGGACATTTCCATCGTAAATAATCTTGTCATAAACCTCATCTGAAATAACCATTATATTATGCTTCTTTACTATTTCAGCTAATTTTTCAACATCTTCCTTATTTAAAACTGCTCCTAAAGGATTAGTTGGATAATTAATTATTAGTACCTTTGTCTTTGGTGTAATTGCTTTTTCTAAATCCTCCGGTTGAAGCTTAAAACCATGTTTTTCATAAAGAGGTACTCTAACAATCTTACCACCTAATATGCTAACCGTACCACAATAATTTGGATAAGCTGGATCAGGAATTATAACCTCATCCCCATTATTCAATATTGTAGTAAGCGCTAAAAATATGGCCTCCATCCCTCCAACAGCAACCATTACATTTTCTGCTTCTAATTTATAGCCTAAGTCATTTCCATACTTTTCAGCTATAGCTTCTCTTAATTCATATATTCCAGCATTTGGATTGTATTTAGTCAATCCTCCATTAATCGCCTTAATAGCTGCAGCTTTTATATGTTCTGGAGTTTCAAAATTTGGTTCACCTACAGAAAGGTTTATAGCATCTGGATATTTTGCTGCTAAGTCAAACATGACCCTAATACCAGATTTCGGATAATTTAAAGTAGAATTGGATAAATAATTCATTTTTTAGCCTCCCTATATATTAGTTTTTTGAAATATTATCTTGCAAGCCATCCTCCATCAACTGGAATAATAGCAGCTTGTACATAATCAGAAGCCTTCGATGCCAAGTATATTATAACTCCTTCTAAATCACTTGGAGTTCCCCATCTTCCTGCTGGAATTCTATCTAGAATCTCCTTACTTCTTGATTCATCACTTCTCAATGCCTCTGTATTATTTGTAGCCATATATCCCGGAGCTATTGCATTTACATTGATATTGTACTTTGATAGCTCATTTGCCATAAGCTTTGTTAAACCAGCAATACCACTTTTACTTGCAGTATAAGAAGCAACCCTTATACCTCCTTGGAATGATAGCATTGAAGCTACATTAATGATTTTACCACCATGACCTTGCTTTACAAATTGATTAGCTACAGCCTTTGAAAGGTAAAAAGCAGATTTCAAATTCACATTTATGACATCATCCCAATTTTCATCACTAAATTCCAATACATCCTGTCTCCTAATAATACCTGAATTATTTACTAAGATATCTATCTTACCAAATGTTTCTACGGTTTTTTGGACAATAGAATCTATTAAATCCTGTTTAACTAAATCTGCTTCAATATATAGGAATTTTCTTCCCATAGACTCAATTATTTCCTTTGTTTCCTTCATGGCTTTATTTCCTACTCCTACTATATCTGCACCAGCCTTAGCTAAGCCTATAGCCATACCTTGCCCTAAACCAGTTCTTGCCCCAGTTACAATAGCAACCTTACCTTCTAGGTTAAATAAATCTAACATAAGTCATATCTCCTCCTTTTTTAATAAAATTTAAAATGTAATAACTGCTTTTACAACATCATTAGGATTGCTAACTACATTAGAAAAAGCCACATCTATATCTTTGATATCATATACAGATGAAATCATATCTTTAGCATGAAGTTGTTTGTTTTCAATCCATTTTATTACTTGAGGGAATTTGTGATTGTTCATTCTTGAACCGATTATTTCTAATTCCTTCTTTGTAATAACTACTTGAGGTATAGATGCTGAATTTCCATCAAAGCCAATTACAACTACTCTTGCTGTAGGTGCAGCTAATTCAACTGAAAGCTCCAATAATTTAGCATATCCCACTGCATCTAATACAACATCAGCCCCAAGTCCATCGGTAAATAATTTTACTTCTTCCTTGATATCCTGAACCTTGCTATTTACAACTACATCAGCATTCATTTTCTTTGCCAATTCTAATCTGCTTTCAATCATATCAGAAATCAACACTTCAGCACCTAATAGTTTACAAGCTAATAATACTGATAATCCAATGGCGCCTGCACCTATAATAACTACCTTATCACCAGCTTGTACCCTTCCTCTTTCAACCATTTGTGCCGCACATGCAAGCGGCTCAATCAAAGCAGCTTCATTCCAAGGGATTGAAGCTGAAAATTTATAAACTCTTTCTTCAGGCATTTTTATATAATCTTGAAATCCACCATCTACATGCACTCCCAAACAGCCCACTGACGCACATACATTATGGTGTCCTTTTTTACAAACATGACATACACCACATGAAACTACAGGGTCAACAACTACTCTATCACCAACTTTGATATTTTCTACTTTACTTCCTACAGCTTCAACTTCTCCTGATATTTCGTGACCCATTACACGAGGTAATTCCACATCGGATCTCTCACCTTTATATATGTGTAAGTCAGTACCACATATGGCAACAGCCTTAACTTTAATCAATACATCTTTTTCATTTAGGTTTTGATCTAAATTTTCTTCAAAAACTTCAATTTTTTTTGGTGCGACTAACTTAGCTACTCTCATTTTGTCCTCCTCAAATATATATTTAATGGAACGCTATTGTTAATTCCATTTTTTTCATATCGTGAAACTGTTTTCCGATAATAGTTTATAAAACTAATTGACTTGTTAATACATACAAATCTTTATTTAGGTATATAACCTAATTCCTTAGATATTTGCAATGCACATTTTTTCACTTGTTCTCCATATATATTAACTAAGTCTTTTGTTATCCTCATTGTTGGTCCCGTTATACTGATAGCCCCTTCAACCTCGCCATTTTTATTTAAGATAGCTGATCCCACACATCTTATTCCTACTTCATCCTCTTCTTCATCTACTGCATAACCTATGTCTTTAATCCATTTCAACTCTTCAACCATGGACTCTAAATTTGTAATTGTATTTGGAGTTTTTTTAATAATCTTACTAGATTTCCATATCTTTACTAACTCTTCCATATCGAGATAACTTAATATCGCTTTCCCAACAGATGTACAATATAGAGGGTTACGTCTGCCTATAGTAGAAAGCATTGTAATAGTATTTTCAGCTTCGACCTTGTCTATATAAACAATTTCGTTACCATCTCTTACAACAAGATGGACTACCTCGTTTGTAAATTCTTTAAGCATTTTTGTATATGGTTTCGATGCAGTTAACAAATCAGTATTTGCTACTCTTTTATATCCCAATTCATATAGCTTTAAGGTTGTCCTATATTTTAGCGTTGTAGGATCTTGTATTATATAGCCTTTATAAATAAGGGTAGATAATATTCTGTGAATAGTACTCTTATGTAAATCAATCCTGTTGCTTATTTCTGTTATGCCAAGTCCATCATTATACTCTGTAACTACTTCTAGAATTGTTAAAGCTCTTTCTATAGATTGTACTATTTCAGCCAATTAGTTCCACCTCTTATCTAAATTTTAAAACGTTTACCAGTTCAGTAATAGATAGATTATATTATATTACGACATATTTCGCAATATAAATATATATTTCGCGATATGAAATTTAGCAATTACGTACATTCTAATATTTCATGATAACATTTCACACCCTAGACTATTTGGTACATTCACCTATATATAGTACCTTCTCATCCCAAGCGAACCAGAGAGATCTCCATATTTCAATGCTCGGCAACTTGTCTAACAAAAACAAAAAAGGTGTGACCTAAGTCACACCTTTGTAAAACCGTTATATTAATTTTTTTCTTACACTCAATAAAGTTCAATATAATACCTTCTATTATGGAGAGATCTTCACCTCGTTATAAAGTAACTCCTTTTTTATAGATAGAAATTTCTTTAAATCCGTTCTTTTCATTATTTACAAATTCACCACTAGCTACTTTAATTACGTAGTCTATAAATTCGTTAGCTACAGCTTCCATAGTTTTATCTTCCAATAAAACTCCTGCATTAAAATCAATCCAACGGTGTTTTTTTTCGTAGAGAGCGGTATTTGTCGCTATTTTTATGGAAGGAATCACAGAACTGTAAGGAGTTCCACGACCTGTTGTAAAAAGGGTTAAAACAGCACCACTTATGGCGAGAGATGTTACGGAAACAGGATCGTTCCCAGGGCTAAAAACAATAGCAACTCCTGGGCGTGTCGCTCTCTCGCCATACCATAAAACATCAGTGACAGGTCCTGACCCTGTTTTTTCCACAGCCCCCAAAGATTTTTCTTCGAGGGTCGTAATGCCACCAACTTTATTTCCTGGAGAAGGATTTTCGTATACAGGTTGGTTGTAAGAAGTAAAATAATTTTTAAACCAATGGATCATCTCTACAAAACTGTTAAACACTGATTCTTCCTCGATACGAGATGTAATTGCTTCTTCGGCCCCAAACATTTCGGGAATTTCTGTAGCTAAAGTTGTTCCCCCCCAGAAAGAGAGATAATCAGTGAAAAGACCTACAAGTGGGTTCGCCGTAAGGCTCGAAAAAGCATCGCTTCCCCCGCATTTCACCCCTACTACGAGATCGGAAAGAGGGCATTCTGTTCGCGTACGAACAGAGTTTTCAGCGAGGAAATCAAGCCTGGGAAAAAGGGCCCTTTCGTCATCAGCTTCATCTTGAAGTACGGTATATGCCACATTTGGGTGATGTGACATACGCTCTTTAAGGTAGGAAATCTGGAGATTCTCACACCCCATGCCTACAAATAAAACACCAGCGGCATTTGGATTAAAAGACAAGCTGGAGAGGGCTCGAAGCGTATATTCAAAATCGTCGCCTAACTGGGAGCAACCATAGGGATGTGCTAATACTCTTACGTTTTCTATCCATGGAGCCGGACTATAGCGAGGAATAAGGGTTCGAAGCAAATCATTGATACAGCTGACAGTGGGAATAACCCATAGCTCATTTCGTATGCCCACTCCATATTTCCCTCGCCGATACCCCATAAAGGATCGTTGGGGAATTTTCGTCTTCAATGACGGGGAGCAATATTTCCATTGAGGCGTCCATTCAACTTCCAGGGCGGAGGTAAGGTTATGCGTATGAATCCATCCACCTTTATAAATCCTTTGTATGGCTCGCCCTATAGAACAGCCATATTTAAATACTGTCTCGCCCGATTCTATTTGTGTTAAAGCTACCTTATGACCTGCAGGAATATTTTCTTTCAACTCTATTTGAAAACCATCCAAAAGGCGTAGGGTATCCCCCTTTGCTCCATCCTCCGTTAGAACTGCAACAGAATCATTGCATCCTAATTTTAATCCACGGATATTTCCCATGCAGACATCCTCCTATTCCGCATTCCGGATAACCTAACCGTAATACGAACCGCAATTACTTCTTTATATTAAGCCATGTTCTTCCCTAAAAAGCAATAAGATGAAGTGTATCCTCTTGCTTTTAAAGGAAAGTGAAAGTATAAACGTAATATATGGGTTTATTTCCCCTTCATCTTCTCTTCTTGCTCTTTAATGTATCCTCTTGCCATACTCCACCCAAGCGCCCCTACATAATCTTTTGCCGAGCGCCCCTGTTCAAAGCTAGCGTTCTTTATCCTAGCCATCTGTATCGGGGCTCAAGCTGGCTCTTGATAAGTTTTATCGCGTCTACTCGAGAAATTTATATGACGTTTCACTTTTACATTCTTGTGATTTCTTATAGTATTCAAGTATAAGAATATCCAGCTTCTTACTAATTAACACTATTTGTTCACTATTTAAGTTATCAAATTCGATTTTATTGTTCAATGTTTCTTTCATTTCTATAATTTTTTCATTCAGCATAGTATATTTTCACTCCAATTTTCAACTAATAATACAAAACTAATTATTAAACCTGCAGAAAACTCGAGCTTTAAAAAGTTAGAGTTTCTTTGGTTAATCACAGTTATCACAAACCAGCTTGTTTATCCACTAGAATCATGTATTCATGGTATGAATTAACATATTAATCTATTATAAAATTCAAATTGAATTTTGTCAACCTGAATTTAGAAAATATTTACGTGTAAAATTCGTTTTGCTAATTGCATTGCAAGAATTGTTTGACAATTTGTTCTAATTTCATTTATAATATAATATAGTACGATTACAAAAAAGATATCCTTGGATGGTTAGGAGGAATACCTGTATATGGTTATTTCTATAGGGGAGAGATTAAAACAATTAGTAAAAGAAAAAGGATTAGAACAGCAGGAAGTAGCGGCGGAACTTGGAATGAAAGCTCCGACTTTCAATGGATATGTTAGTAATAATCGAGAGCCGTCTATTGCTAGACTTATACAATTTGCAAAGTATTTTAAAGTATCGGTAGATTATTTAGTTGGCTATGCTGATATAAGAGACCCATATTTAAGCCATTTATCTGAAGAAATAAATGGCTTTATTAGGGATGAAGAAAACATTACATATATTGAATTGGCAAAGGACATCAAGGAACGAACTATACTTACAAGGTGTCGAGGCATATAAAATAAGTAAAACAGTAGTTAAAGCATATGGGGAAGATTAATTCCACCAAATGATTGTATATGTAATACTTATTTAATGCTTTTTGGAACTCTGGGTTGATGGAAACCAAAGATTGAAGCTGGTTTCACTCCACCAAAAACAGCAACAAAAACAATCAAACTACCTAAAACAGGGTACAATCTTCTCATAACTTCATTAAGCTTTTTCATACAAATAACCTCCTTTTTACTAATCAAATTTTTTTTTAGTTGCTTCATTTTCCTTATAAAGACTTGATGCCACTTCCTCAATGCCCATGCCAAATTCTTTCAATTTCCACTTAATATTGCCATAATTTGAGCTATTAGAATACAACTCCATTTTATCTAGTAAATCACATAACTTTGTACTTGCTATTCTTCTATCATTCACTTCTCTATCTTTTATATAGCAAGCAAGCCATGCCATCCCTAAAATGTTGAGAATTGGAAACAATACTACACCAACAATTACTACAACTTGAATAATGTTAGTTAAATTGGCTAAAACTCTATCATAAATAATTAAATTGTATGCAATTATATAAAATACAAGGTTAAAAAAAACAATTAATGAGGTTATTAATAGAGGCACAGGAAATAGTAAAATGTGCTTTATTATACTTCCTTTTAGCAAAGTTCGTTTATGATAAATTAAATAAATTAATATTATGTACTGTAACATTCTTGATGGTAAAGATACTAAAAAATTCACAATAATATTTTGATTGATTTCCTGAATAGGTTTTCCTGTACCATAGACAACTAGTGGAACGTATAAAAACTCTGATATACCTACAATAATACAAGCAAGTATTAAAAATACAAAGCATTTTCCTATCCATTTTAAAGCACTTGCATCTCCAAAAATATCATTTGTAATAATCACAAGTATAAATACAGCTAAAATAGTGATAACTGATGTGGCATCATAATTTAAACCTGAATATCTTAGTACATTAGATAACAAGGCGCTTACAATGGTAGGTATAAGAATTCTCTCATAATCATATTTATGAATTAATTTTTTACACTCAGGCTCTTTCCAAATCTCAAACTCACCTACAAGAATAAGCGTAAACATTACTAAAAAGAATTCTTCAGGTATTGATACCAATAATGTATTTAAAATAATTTTCTGTAATATATCACATTGAAGTGATGCTTCAAACATTTAAATAAAAGCCCCCTCAAAGTCAAAAACTGTTTTCGACGCATATCAAGTTTTAGTAACAAATATTTACATAATACATTTATTTTACTACAAAAACTTTTATTTGTAAATACATTTTTTTGAATAAAGGCCTTAATTTATTAACAATACAAAATGTTACAATATATTACACAATGCGACATTAATTTTATCAAAGAATCTATGACCTGTTGGGGTAATCGCAAATAACTCTAAAAGAATACCGAAGCTCAATGCGATTACATACATGTTTAGCTCGAAGATTGCTAACATAATGCTTACAATAAGCCATACCAACAGATATATTAGTGAGAGAATCTTATATTTTCTAATTTGCTGAGGGTCTGTTATAGGCTTGTTGGGAGTATCTTTAGGCGCATATCTGACTAGAACATAAAGCCCACTTATAAAAGTAGCTGCAATTAGTATTTTTATATGTACATAATTCCAATATTGATATGTGTATTGTGTAATCAAACCTAATGTAATATATAATACAAGTGAAACAAATAGACATTTTCCGTATGTATCCATGTGATAGCCTCCAGCCAACATACGCATTGTTCCAAATATAAATACTATCAGTAATGATGGTATCAATGTTCCGAGCAATAAAGCTGAAGCAACCAGAATTACTCCCTTAATCAGAGTACCTATAACAATATATAATCCATAATAATACACAGCTCTTTTTTGATGAGTTTCATTCATAACTGATGCAAAATGATTAGCACAGGCATATGACCACTTTTGTACAAACTTCATTTTAAGCTCCATTCCTGCTGCGCACGAAATGAATTCGC
>ENA-UOOK01003656-UOOK01003656.1-fermentation-metagenome-genome-assembly--contig:-NODE-3656-length-17272-cov-4.215659_pt1 | contig 17272 bp, 15 predicted proteins | sample MGYA00245777_ERZ724023 | MGnify/ENA primary metagenome ERZ724023 (study PRJEB28704, sample SAMN03018312) | fermentation metagenome | biome: anthropogenic terrestrial biome; feature: soil; material...
CCTTTAATTTAATCCTCGATTCGTGCCGCCCCGCAATCCTGCTCCGCTGACGTACCGAAACATCACTCTGTCGCTTTTGACACAATCAGATTTGATGGAAAAGATTGCTTTTTCTTAAAAAGAAATATAATATGAAATTAGAAATGTTCAATTTTTAATTAATTCTAGGAGGAATAATTATGAAAAGGACTTTAGCTCTGATTCTGGCCCTTGCGCTTACATTGACACTTTTTGCCGGCTGCGGTACCGGCAATCAGGCAGCAAGTCCGTCGCCTAGCGGCGCTACGGGAACACCTGCTCCTTCTGACTCCGCTAAACCTTCAGAATCCGCTAAAACGGAAGGTTATGAGCTGGCGCTGGTGACCGACTTGGGAACTATTGATGACAAATCCTTCAACCAGGGCGCCTGGGAAGGCGTCAAAAAGTATGCCACAGAGAATAATCTCACATACCAGTATTATCAGCCCGCTGAGGGAACAAACGCTGCATATCTTGAAGCCATCGGTCTTGCAATAAAGGGCGGTGCAAAGGTTGTTGTTACCCCCGGTTTCTTATTTGAAGTGCCGATCTATGAGGCTCAGACTAAGTATCCTAATACGAAATTCATCTTGCTTGACGGCGAACCTCATACTGAAGATTATAAAACTTACAAGACTGAAGCAAACGTACAACCCATTCTCTATGCGGAGGAAGAAGCCGGATTTATGGCAGGCTATGCAGCAGTAAAAGATGGTTTTACCAAGCTTGGCTTTATGGGCGGTCTGGCTGTTCCGGCAGTTATCCGTTACGGCCACGGGTATCTTCAGGGTGCTGAGGTGGCAGCAAAGGAAATGGGCCTCAAAGAAGGATCCATTCAAGCAATTTACAACTATTCAGGCGATTTTAATGCATCTCCTGAAAAACAGGCTAAGGCAGCCGGCTGGTATGGATCCGAAACCGAAGTAATTTTCGCTTGCGGCGGTGCAGTAGGCAACTCAGTTATGGCAGCGGCTGAAGCATCTAAAGAGAAGTGGGTTATAGGTGTTGACGTTGACCAGTATGCTGAATCCGCAACAGTCATTTCCTCTTCCATGAAGATGCTGGGAAATTCCGTTTACCAGGCTCTTGTAGCTTATTATTCCGACAAGTGGGGAGACGGAACAACCTGGGTTCTGGATTCCACCAACGACGGCGTCGGGCTTGCAATGGACAACGCAAAATGGCGTAAATTCTCCAAATCAGATTATGATGCCCTTTATAAAGCCGTGCAGGAAGGCCAATATCCTATCAATAACAAATACGATATCGGTGTTAACGATCTCGGTCTTAAATATGTCAAGGTTACAGAAGTAGCTGATTAATCTCTAAAAATAAATTCAATCTATCCGGGAAGGTGCCATTGGTACCTTCCCATTCATCTAAAAAGAGTATTATCATTCATTTTCTATTGGTTTTTACCATTGTATCAAAAGCTCGTCCCATACTTATAGATGTTAAGCGAATGCTTGATTATAAGATGCCGATTCACTCATTATGGATTATAATGGATTAAATATGAATCAAGAGGTGGGATACCTTGGAGTATATTATTGAAATGCTGAATATTGTTAAGGATTTTCCCGGTATACGTGCAAATGACGATGTCACTCTTCAGATTAAAAAAGGAGAAATTCATGCATTACTTGGTGAAAACGGTGCTGGAAAAAGTACCCTGATGAGTGTATTATTCGGCATGTATAAACCGGAAGGCGGAACCATTAAGCTTCGCGGCGAAACAGTTCAGATATCCGGCCCCAAAATGGCCAATTTTCTTGGAATTGGTATGGTACACCAACACTTTATGCTGGTACATAATTTTACAGTACTGCAGAATATCATTCTTGGTGTTGAAACAACCAAAAACGGATTTCTCAAAATTGAAGAGGCAAGAGAAAAGGTTTTAGCATTATCGGAGCAGTATGGTTTGAAGGTTGATCCCGATGCATTGATTTCCGAAATTACGGTCGGTATGCAGCAGAGGGTTGAAATTCTAAAAATGCTTTACCGAGATAATGATATCCTTATTTTTGATGAGCCTACTGCCGTGCTGACTCCCCAGGAGATCGACGAGCTGATGGAAATCATGAGGGGACTTGCGCAAGAAGGCAAATCCATTATTTTTATTACCCACAAGCTCGATGAAATCAAGCGTGTGGCAGACCGTTGCACAGTGCTTCGCAGGGGAAAATGTATTGGCACTGTAAATGTATCCGATGTAACCGTTGAAGATATGTCTGAAATGATGGTTGGACGCAAGGTCATCCTACACGTGGAGAAGAAACCAAATGAGCCGGGAAAACCTGTACTTGAGGTTAAAAACCTGACTGTTAAAAGTGATAGATCTAAAAAGAACAAGGTTCAGAATTTAAGCCTTGAAGTAAAGGAAGGGGAAATTGTCTGTATTGCTGGAATCGACGGAAATGGCCAGTCCGAGCTGGTTTATGCCATCGGCGGACTGATTCCCGCAGACAGTGGTCAAATTCTTTTAAAAGATGAAGATATCACAAATAAATCCATCCGCTACAGGAGTATCCATGGTTTCTCCCATATTCCTGAGGACAGGCATAAGCACGGGCTTATTCTGGATTATAATCTGGCCGAAAATTTAATGCTGCTTGAATATTTTGAACCGCGTTTCCAGTCCCATGGATTTATAAAAGACAGCGAAATGTTCAGCCATGCAGACCGTCTTATCGAACAATTCGATATCCGGAGCAGCGAAGGCGGCAGAACAAAGGTTCGCAGCATGTCCGGCGGAAATCAGCAGAAGGCTATCGTTGCAAGGGAGTTAAGCAGAAACCCTGATTTGCTTCTTGCTGTGCAGCCTACACGCGGACTTGATGTAGGTGCAATCGAATACATGCACTCGCAGATTGTAAAAGCCCGTGACATCGGTAAAGCTGTTCTGGTGGTGTCCTTCGAACTTTCCGAAGTCATGCAGCTTGCTGACAGAATATTGGTCATGTATGAAGGTGAAATTGTTGCCAATGTAAAGCCGTCTGAGGTGACAGAAAACGAACTTGGCATGTACATGGCAGGTGCGAAGAGAGGTAATGCGGTATGAATGATAAGAAGAAAATAAAACTTGCGATGCCGGATCTGTCCCGGGCTGCCGGGCCCCTGTCATCAATCTTTGCCATTATTGTGGGCTTGATTATCGGTCTTATTATACTTCTCTTTGCAAATTCTTCTAAGGCATTGGCAGGTTTTGGGTGGATCATTGGCGGCAGTCTGCAGAGCGCAAAAGACATCGGAAATGTATTCTACTACGCAACCCCCATTATCATGACGGGCCTTTCAGTCGCTTTGGCCTTCCGTACCAGCCTTTTTAATATTGGCGCTTCGGGGCAATTCATTATGGGTGCGTTAGGCGCTGTCATGGTAGGCGTCCATGCAGACTTTCTGGGCAGCTTTCATTGGGTGGCCGCCCTTCTGGCATCAATGGTTTTTGGCGCTGTCTGGGCATTTTTACCGGGGCTTCTCAAAGCTTTTTATAATGTGAATGAAGTGATTTCCTGCATTATGACCAATTATATCGGCATGTACCTGGTTAATATACTGGTAAGAGCAACTGTTTATCACAAGCTGACAAACCGCTCCGTTCCGGTTAAAGCTACGGCAAACATTCCAAAGATGGGATTGGATAAGCTTTTTCCTGATTCCATGGTCAATGGCGGATTCCTGATTGCTGTTTTGATCTCGATTCTGATCTATATCATGCTGAATAAAACAACATTCGGGTTTGAGCTTAAAGCCTGCGGCTATAACAAGGATGCCAGTCTCTATGCCGGTATTAACTCAAAAAAGAATATTATTCTGGCAATGGTCATATCAGGAGCTTTGGCGGGCATAGGCGGCGGCCTGCTCTATCTGGCCGGCAGCGGAAAATATATTTATGTAGAGGACATTTTGGCCCCTGAAGGATTTACAGGTATTTCTGTTGCGCTTTTAGGCATGTCGCACCCCATAGGCACGCTGTTTGCCGGAATCTTCATCGCATACATAACCGTGGGCGGGTCTTATATGCAGCTTTCAGGCTTTGTTCCTGAAATTATTGATATTATTACCGCAACCATTATTTATTTTGCAGCGTTCGCCCAAATTTTACGAGGTGCACTGCAGCGTATCCATTTCAGAAAGGCAGGGGATAGATCGTGAATACCGTATATTTTCTGATACAGCAAACCATGTTTTTCACCATCCCGCTGATGCTTGTGGCAATAGGCGGAATGTTCTCCGAACGCAGCGGTGTGATTAATATCGCCCTGGAAGGAATTATGATTTGGGGAGGATTCTGCAGCATCCTGTTTATCAATATGACGCAGGAAGCCCTGTCCGGGCAGCTTCTGCTCATGCTTGCAATTTTGGTTGCCATGGCCTCGGGAGCAATTTTTTCTTTGCTTCACGCTTATGCTTCCATCCATATGAAAGCTGATCAAACCATCAGCGGAACTGCACTAAATCTTCTTGCTCCGGCCCTTGCCATTTTCATGGCCAGAATGATCCAGACCTCAGGTGTACAGCAGATTCCTTTCAAGAATACCTTCAGAATTGAGAAGGTCCCTGTATTAGGGGATATTCCAGTACTAGGAAATCTGTTTTTTCAAAATACCTATATTACTACTTACATAGGAATCGGAATCCTGGTTGTTTCGGCAGTCGTATTATACAAGACAAAATTTGGCCTTCGCCTCCGTGCCTGCGGCGAACATCCCCAGGCAGCAGATTCAGTGGGGGTAAGCGTTTATAAAATGCGTTATGCCGGTGTTACAATTTCCGGTGCTCTTAGCGGATTAGGCGGTTTAATTTTTGTTGTGACAACATCTACAAATTTTAATGAAAATGTTGCAGGCTATGGATTTTTGGCGCTGGCAGTCCTTATTTTTGGTCAATGGAAGCCATATCGAATTGCCGGAGCAGCGCTGTTTTTCGGATTTATGAAGACCATATCGGCGACCTATTCTTCCATACCATGGCTCCAGGGCCTGAATATAACCGGCTATGTATATAAGATGATCCCTTATATTGCCACATTGATTGTACTGATTTTCAGCTCAAAGCAATCACAGGCGCCCAAAGCAGAGGGCATCCCTTATGACCAGGGTGCAAGATAGAAGGAGGGGATGGATATGAGTGATACCAAAAGCTGCCCAGCCTGCGGCACAATAATCGATGTTTCCGATTCGTTCTGTTATATGTGCGGAGCAAAACAGAAAGCTGCGCCAGAGCCTGCTTTATTTTCGGCTGATCCGCCGGCGGAGGCTTCATTAGCCGATGCAGAATCCGCTGATATTTCATTACCGGATATTCCGGCTGTGGAGGCTTCATCGGCGGAGGCGCCAAAACAGGCGACGGTTAACGAAACAAAACCGGATGCCATGGACAAAGCTCAGCTAAAGGAAGAAAAAATAGGCGCCGGTGTGGACATGGCAAAACCCTCTTCTGAGCCAACGCCTGCTCCGGCAGTCCCGGAAATAAAGCCTGGGCCAAAGAGTAAAAAATTCCCCTGGTTTTTTACCCTCTTCTGGATCATGATGGTTATTGCCGTAGCCAGTTGGGGATATTTTCTATTTTTCGATGCCCGATACGATTATCCCAAATTCACAGAGGATGCCCAAAGGCTGGTTCTGTTTACGGCAGCGGTCGCGGTGCTTATTTATACTTTCAGCCTGAAACTGACCATGAGAAAACTGAAAGCTTTCCCGACGGTTATTTTAGTAATTTCCGCACTGATCATTTTTTACTTTTTTACCATCGTGGAATTGACCGACGGAGATTTTCTTCATGAGCTGATGACCGGTATAACCAGCCGTATCCTTACAGTATCCGGGCAATAGGGGGAGAAACATGAAACTGGACAAATACATAAAAACCGCCCTGGCTTTGGGAGCCGACGACGCCGTGGAATTTCATATTGACCAAATTATTTTTGATTCCAGAACCATTTTAAAATGCATGTTCGGCTGCTCGGACTGGGGCTTCGGACATACCTGCCCATCCAGAAATGGGTCCTTAATGCCCTGGGAATATGAAAAGGTTCTACGAAATTATAATCGGGGAATTATCATCCATTCGCGTGATAAGAAGATCTCTCAGGATGTTTCCTTTGAAATTGAGCGGCAGGCCTTTGTGGACGGCTTCTATTTTGCTTTCTCCATGAGCGACTGCGCCTGCTGTGAAAAATGTGCCGGCTTTAAGGGCGTCCATTGTGCCAACCCCAAAAAAGCCAGACCTGCTTTTCACAGTGTCGGCATAGACGTTTTTAAAACAGTAAGGCAGTTTAATCTGCCTATAGATACCTTAAAGGATAAAAACGATCCAGAGGAGACTATGAACTGGTATTCAGCAGTATTTATTGATTAGTTCCGCTAGTGGTTATTATTGCTTAGTGGAAGCTCGATCACAAATTTTGCTCCAATAGAAGTATTGCAAGCGGTAATGGTACCCTTCAGTTTTTCAATAATGCTTTTAGATATGGCAAGGCCGAGTCCAGTGTTGCCTTTTTTACCTTTATAAAAACGGTTGAAAATCATGGCTTCTTCATCTTTATCAATACCCGGCCCGTCGTCGGAAACAGAAATCTGAACTTTGTCATTTATTTTGCTTACGTCGACATTTACATAATTCCGAGCGTACCGGATGGCATTGCTTAAAATATTGGAAAAGCAACGTCCCAGTTTTTCACTGTCACCCAGGACATACAAAGACCCGGCAGTGGTGTGAAGATTCAGGGAGACCTGTTTATTTTCAGCGATGGAAGCCAACCGTTTGCAAGTATCCTGCAACAGGCCCTGGACATCGACGGGCTCTTGGGAACAGATCTCTTCAATGGCATCAAGCCTGGAAAGGTAAAGAACCTCTTCAACCAGATGGGTGAGGCGCTTGGATTCTTCAATGATAATTCTTGCAGCCGCGGAGCCTTCCACCACACCATATAAAATCCCCTCGGCATGGCACTGTATGGACATGATGGGTGTCCTGAATTCATGGGAAACATTCTGCAGAAATAGCTTCTGGCTTTGATTATGGGTGTCAAGCTTTTCAGCCATGATATTGATGTTTTGAACCAACTCCTGTATTTCATTGTCGGCCGGTACAAAAAGTGCATTGCTGAAGTTAAGCTCCGAAAGGCTTTTAATGTGCTTGTTCAGAGTGGAAAGAGGCTCGGATATCCCCTTTGACAGGTAATTTGAGAGCAGGAGAACCAGGAGGGCCCCCGCAAGCAGTATAATAAGAAGAATGAAATTGATGGAACTTTTCATTTCATTAATCTTATTCAGGCTGGAATAAACCACCAGTGTTCCGGCTTTAGTTCCATCCGGTTGTTTTATAGGCTTCAGCACGGCAGCGTACTCAGAACCATTTTCATAAAAAGTTAGCCCGTCGGTGCCCCTGGTTTTACTGCAGGAAAGAATTTTTTCAATGATTTTAGCATCGCTTTCAGTAGGCTTTTTATCATAATCCTTAAAAGGAGTAATCAGATTTCCGTCATCATCAATAAGGGCATATTCTGCGTTGATTGATGCGCTGGGCACTCTGAGGGCCATCATTAGACTGATGAATGAATCGGCAAGATCAGTTCTTGTATCACTTTCCTGATGAAAAGGATGGGGAGGACGCTGCAGCATAGCATTTTCAGCCCTTCTTGCGATGGTGTTCAGCTGCTTTAGCGTATCTTTCTCCAGATAGGATCTGAACACAAAGCTAAAAGCCACTGCGGTTATGATCAAAAGCAGCGATACAGTCAGAAGATTAACAGTAAAAATCCTTCGTTTAATTGTTTTTTTCATATCACACCAGCTTTATTCATTGACATTCAGACAGAATCCGAATCCCCAAATCGTCTCAATGGTAAGCTCGGAATCGGATTCAAGGAGCTTTGCTCTGATTCGCTTGACCATATCGTCGGTTGCCCGGGTGCCGGTAACGCTCTCAAAGCCCCAAATACGGTTTAAAAGCTCCTCACGGCTCACAGCCCTGTTTTTGTTAAGAATCAGGTATTGCATCAGATTAAACTCCATGGTTGTAAAATTAATAGGCTTATCATGGCACAGTATCATTCTTCGATCCGCATAAAGGTTTAAATCCCCTGCGGCAATACAGCCGGAATTATCGGAATATTTATCCAATTCTATTCTGCGAAAAATACTCTTGATGCGTGCCACAAGTTCCATAGGGCTGAATGGCTTCGTCAAATAATCGTCGCTTCCCAGATTTAATCCCAATATCCTGTCCATTTCAGAATCCTTGGCAGAGACAATGATAATGGGAACATTGCTGGATTCACGGATGGAGGAGCACAGGGAATAGCCGTCCAGCTCGGGCATCATAATATCTAAGATCAGAAGATCGGCAGGCTGCTTTCTGAAAGCCTCCATCAGAGTATTTCCGTTATAAAAGGTCTGCACCTGATACCCTTCCTTTACAAGAAATGACTTGATGATATTACAGATATTCACTTCATCATCAGCTATGTATATAAGCTTTTTATTCATGTTCAGGTACACCTCCGGAGGGTAAGCCAGCAATCCTGCTCCGCTTACGCACTAAAATATCACTCTGCGCTTTTCAAAGTCATTACGATTTCGCTAACGGGTAAGGTTATTATAGCACAAGGATTTCAATATCAAATTTCTGCGTCAGTTTTGCCACATTTTGCCTCAAACTTGCGGGGATTTTTACCATTTAAGTCTTATACAATAGTTTTGCACTAAAGTGATTTTTTGTCCTTGGTAATATTAAACACCGCGGAGGGTTTGTAAATGAAATTTTTCAAAAGCCGAAAAATAATCATCATTATTTGTATAATACTGGCCGCAGTCATATCAATCGCCATATTGGCCCATAAAAACAGCTTACAGGCGATAACAGCCGATGCCCAGCAGCGAACGTCAGCGGCTTTTAAAGGAACACTGGATGTCACTTTATCCGGCTCGGGCACCGTGAGCCCTTTTAACCGGAAGGAAATCGTATCGGCTGTTGACGGCGTCGTGACCGAAAACTATCTGGAAGAGGGCAAAAGCTTTAAAAAGGGAGATCTTCTGATAAAGTTCAATGACAGCGACGTACAGCTTTCTGTAAAGCAGCGGGAAAATGCATTAAATCAAAAAAGAATGTCCGCCGTCGATTCCAATATCAGCAATGGTGCTCTCCATATAACCGCTCCGTTTACAGGGAGAATTGCTGAGGTAAGCATCAGCGAAGGAGATGAAGTAAAGGAAAATCAGGTCCTTATGACCATCGTTGAAGACAGTGTGCTGAAAGCCCAGGTTGTCTTTGAGAATACTGCTGCCTCGCAATTTAATGGCATCCATACGGTTCAGGTGCATCTGCCTGATTTTATGACTTCGCTGTCCGGCAAAATACAATCCGTTTCGCAGGTTTCAGGGGATGCCCATGTGATTGTCACCGTGGATAATCCGGGTTCCCTCACCTCGGGCAATTCTGTCTGGGCAGAAGCAAAAACAGCCTCGGGCGCCATAACCAGCAATGAGGGGATCTTAGAGTTCACGAAAAAAGAGACTATTACGGCGGCGGTTTCAGGAAAAGTGTCCAACCTGACCGCTCTGAAAGATATGAAAGTGACCCAGGGAACCATTCTGTTAAATATCGCCGGGGATGACCTGCCCTACAAAGTGGAAAGCAAGCAGCTGGAAATAGAGCAGGCGGAAGTCGAATTGAAGCTGGCTCAGGAAAAGCTGGATTTTTATACTATAAAAGCGCCCTTTGACAGCACTGCGGTGTCTGTATCCAATTTGGACCCAGGCGACAGCATTGAATCCGGCACAAGTCTTGCCATCATGATGGATACAAGTAAAATGACCTTTGACCTGGATATTGACGAGCTGGATATTTCATCGGTTGAAACCGGTCAAAAAGTAAATGTCACCTGCGATGCGCTGGAGGATATGGAAATTATAGGAGAGGTCACGGCTATAGCGCCCGAAGGAACGACCTCCAACGGCGTAACCAGCTATAAAGTGACAGTGACCATTCCGGGCATAGAAAATTTGAAATCAGGTATGAATGTCGATGCCGTTATACAAGTTTACAATAAAGAGAATGCGCTCCTTGTACCGGTGGAGGCTTTAGAAAAACGCGGCGACAAATATATGATATGGGTAAAAAGAGAAAATCAGCAGACCGCAGGCAGAGAAAACAATCCTGTAGTCCCGGAAGCGACAGGAACGGCAAAAAGGCCAAGCAGCTCTGCCGGAAATCAGTCCCCGGCCAAAAGGCAGCGGCAGCCTGCCGCGGACAGCTACTATAGCGGAGCCGTGCCGGTGGAGGTTGCCATCGGGATGTACAATGAAAGCTATGTGGAAATTACAAGCGGCCTCAATGAGGGCGATATGGTCGTGCTTCCTGCACTCCAGGCCAGTTCAACAAATAAGAATACGAACACCCAGCCTCAGGGCGGTGGCGGCATAGGCGGCTTTGGAGGAATGGGCGGGGGCATGCCCGCAGGAGGCGGAATGCCTGGCGGCGTTATGACCGGCGGAGGACAGACCGGCAACAGGAGGCAATAATATGATTCAAACGGATCATCTCACCAAGCACTACCAAATGGGGGATAATATTGTTAAAGCATTGGACGATGTAACACTCCATATTCCAAAAGGGTCTTTCGTCTCGATCGTGGGACCTTCCGGCTCGGGGAAGTCCACTTTGATGAATCAGCTGGGATGTCTGGATATACCTACTTCAGGCCACTACCGCCTGGATGGCATTGAAGTCAGCACCATGAACGACAATCAACTGGCTGAAATACGAAATCAAAAGATCGGCTTTGTTTTCCAGGGCTTTGACCTGATCAGCAAATTGACTGCCATTGAGAACGTGGAACTGCCCCTCATCTATGCAGGCGTCGGCAGCAGGCAGCGTGAAATGAGAGCGAAAGAGGCTTTGGATAAGGTGGGGCTGTCCGAAAGAATCCATCATATTCCGGCAGAGCTTTCCGGAGGCCAGCAGCAGAGAGTGGCCATTGCCAGAGCACTTATCACCAACCCTCCTCTGATTTTAGCGGATGAGCCTACCGGCAATCTTGATTCCCATTCAGGACAGGAAATTATGGGACTGTTTAAAAGCCTGTACCAGAACGGAAACACCATCGTGATTATCACCCATGATGAGCATATAGCCGAGCAAGCCCAGCGTATTCTCCGGATTTTAGACGGCAGAATCGTAGAGGATAGGGAGGTAAGCTAATGGGAATTTTTCAGGCCTATAAAATGGCCATAAAGAGCATAAAGAGCAATAAAGTTCGTTCTTTTCTAACCATGCTGGGCGTCATTATCGGGGTTGCCGCTGTGATTATGGCCGTGGCCTTGGCACAGGGCAGTACAGTGTCCATCACAGAACAAATTTCCTCTCTGGGGACAGAACTGATTACTGTAAGGGTAACTCCTTTCAATACCAACCGGGATATTACCTGGGAGGATTTTCAAGATTTTGCCGATGATAACAGCGATGTTTTTTCGGCCATGTCCCCGCTGATTTCTTCTCAGACCACTGTAAAAAGCGGAATCAGCACCAATACGGTGGATACGACTATAAATGGCACCACTGCAGATTATGAAATGATAAAAAAGCAAGGTGTGCAGGAAGGCCGCTATATTGGTGATATAGATATCGACTTCCGGCAGCCCATAGCCGTTATTGGGACTTATACGGCCGCGGAATTATTCGGCCAGGAGGAGGCTGTGGGAAAAACTATCAAGCTCCAGAACCGCCTGTTCACTGTAGTGGGTGTGCTGACAGAACTGGAGGGGGGAAACCAAGGCACTGTCGATGATCAGATCATCATTCCGCTTTCCACGGCCCAGCGGGTTTTAAGAAATACCAGAATCACCAATTATTCTTTTCTCGCTTCTTCTGCAGATGCGGTGGATCAGGCCATAGAAAAGCTGAAATCTTATTTGCTGGAAATCTATGGTGATGAAAGCATGTACCGGGTTCAGAACGCCGAACAGATGCTGGAAACCCTGGATTCTGTGACCGGCACCATGATGACTGTTCTGGGCGGGATCGCTGCAATCTCACTTCTTGTGGGCGGTATAGGCATTATGAATATCATGCTGGTTTCGGTTACTGAAAGAACCCGTGAAATAGGGATCAGGAAGGCAATAGGAGCCAAACGCAAAAATATTCTGACACAATTTTTGATTGAGGCCTTGATTATAACCGGCATTGGCGGGATAGCCGGGCTTCTCCTTGGCTGCGCCGCTATTTGGACATTAGGCAGGCTTGGTGTGGTTCCCTCGGTGTATTCGCCGTTCTGGATGGTCTTTTCTTTTGGCATCTCGCTTCTGGTAGGCGTTATTTTCGGTATGTTTCCCGCCAACAAGGCGGCCAGCCTGAACCCTATAGCGGCTCTCAGACATGAATGAGGCTGCTCATGCTTTTTAAAAAACTTTCATCCATAGGAGGAAATTTTATGAAGAAAATGATCTTATATCTGCTTACTCTAAGCCTTTTGGCATCAGTACTTGCGTGTTTCCCGCTCTTTGCCGAAACGAAGACTCTGAACGATATGGAAGGCAAAAGCATGCAGCGGCTTATGGATCTTGGAATCTTTACCCAGGCCGTATTTGATGATGCTGATCTCAACCGGTATTTAACGAGGGAGGAATTGGCCAAAATTCTTGTACTGGTTAACGGGCAGCAGAAAAACATCAGTCTTTATAAAAGCAGCAGCCTGTTTTCAGATGTTGACAAGGACCGCTGGTCAAATCCCTATATACAAATTGCCGTCAAAATGGGCTATATGACCAAAATGCCCGACGGAAAATTTCATCCTGCCGACACTGTCACTTTTGCGCAGGCAGCCACTATTATAGGAAGGCTCCTGGGCTATGATGAAACCAATCTTACCGGGAGCTACCCTCAAAACTATTTGACCCAGCTTACTAATCTGGATATTTTAGAGGGCATCTCCTATACCGCCGGAGGGAATGTTACCAGAGGCCAGATTGCGGTTATGATAGACAGGCTTTTTCACACAGAGGTTTATGGAAGTGATAAGACCTTTATCGATACAATTTCCTGCTATAAATCAGCGGTTATACTAAAAAACAATGTCCTAAATGCCAATGATGACCCCAGAAAGCTTGTAACCAGCCAGGGAACCTACTATTTAAAAGAAGGTCCAAAGATTCCCGAGGCCGGAAAACGTTATATTCTCCGCTTGGAAGGAACAGAAATTGAATACGCGGCTATGGACGGCCTGGAATATAAGGAAATATCGGTACGGTCCATCAGTTCCGGTACTATTACAGCCAATAACGGAGATCAAGTGACCATTGCCGCAGGAATTCCCTTCTTCTATAACGGGGAGAAAACCGATTACAGCACCGTCAGCGCATCGATTTCGGCCAACTCCTCCGTCGTTGTTGCATATGACGGAACAGACGCCGTATATGGCGCACTCTTTGATCCCTTGTACACCGAACCCCGGATCGTCACCGCCGATATGGCCTTGGGAGTGCAGTTTGCCGGTAAACTGATTGAGAAGGGCGGAAAATATGTCACAGCAGCTGAGATAGAGGTCAACGACGTGATTTATGAAGTGACCGATATCTGGGGCAAAAACGGGTATATCCTGGTTTATGACGATGCCGTCTCGGGCAGGATCACAGCCATTTTACCCAATAAAGTTTCACCGTTATCCATCGAGATTGACGGTACCGCGTATAAGCTTGATGCCAGTTTCCCCAGGGGGAAACTTAATGACTCGGGCAGGAACCAGGTGGGAGAGACGGCCAAACTCATACTGGGTTCGGAAGGCACGGTTGTTGATATCATTTCTGAGAGCATTCGGGGCACCACCAGCTATGCTTTAGTCCTTCGTGCTTATTCAGAAAATTCGACCGCTTCGGAAGATTTCGGAACAACCTACTATTATGTGACCCTTCTGCACTCCAACGGAGCAAAAGAAACCTATCTATCCAAAACTGCCATGACTGTTCTGCGGGGCAGCCTAGTAACCTATGAAATAACAGCCCACGGAAAGGATTATGATACGGTTGCCCTAACTCAAATCGACACAAAGACCACGGGCAGCTACCGTGTAGGCAAGGATCAGCGTATGATTGGGGACAGCTATGTCGCTAATGGAGCCGTGCTTTTCAATATTAAGAGTACCTCCAGCGCTGAAATAGATGCTTCTGTCATTTCTTTCAGTGACTTATACGAAGGGGTTCTCATAAGCGGAAAAGTGAAATACATCCATCGATCAGGAGATTTTATGGATATCGACATCATGGTCCTTAACGATGCCTTGGATGAAAATGTGGGGTATGGGCTGGTAACGGCTAAAACCGGCGCCAGCATGATATCTGGCCAGGAGATGGTGGTCAACGATACTATTACATTCCTGGTAAACGGTGAAACAATGACCTATAAGGGCAGGGATTCCGGCGTATTCCTGGGTTCAGTGGCCCGGATCACTCTGTCCGGCAGCTCGGTGGATGCCATAGAAAATGCGATTTCGGCTGAAGCAATCTCCAAAGAAATTCAGGCTGTTGATTCTACGAGAATCAGGATCAATGACAAAGTATATACCTTCCATAACAAAGTCGCCGTTTATAAACGGAAGAACGATTCAGAGTGGTTAGAACGCGATATTTCGGGCCTGACCAAAGGCACCGGCAATGGGTCCGTCACCCTCTATCTCGACAAGCCCCTAAGCTCCGGCGGCAAAGTTGTGATGGTCCTGTTGAGGTAAATGGGGAACGTCGGATTTTATGGCTGCAGTTATGGCTACAGCACAATTTTGCCATACAAATACTACTAATAGATTTTTTCAAAATATTTTTAAAAAAACCTTGTCTTCACGCGGCTTTTCATGTATACTAATTTATGCTTGATAAGGCACGCGAAAGTGGTGGAACTGGCAGACTCGCTAGATTCAGGTTCTAGTGTGCGCAAAGCACGTGCGGGTTCAAATCCCGCCTTTCGCACCAAGGCTCCCAAGGTTTTTACCAAGGGAGCCATTTTTATTAAACCACACATATTTACACACATCAGTTTTGCACACACATTATTTAGATTCTGCATTTTTATCATCATCGGATTTTGTGAATACATCATTAAGAATTTTGGCTGCTTCAACATCCATACTGGAAAGAACGTGTTGATAAATATCGGTTGTAGTTTTAACGCTAGCGTGGCCAAGTCTCTTTGAGGCGGTTTTATCTTTAACGCCGTATTTCAACATGATAATAGCATTGAAGTGTCTTAAATCATGATACCTGACATGAGGAAGTACAAATTTTTCAAGTAATAATTTAAAATGCGAGCTATATGATTGAGCGGTGTAAGCAGTGCATACTTTTTCGGGAACTACTTTTAAAGTTGACCTATAATCAGATAAAATTTTCATTATAAATTCAGGAACAGCAAAAAACCTTTGACTTGATGTGTTTTTCGTTTTTTTAGTTATATATTTACGGTAGCGGGTAACAACCCTATTTATGCTGATTGTATTGTTTTTAAAATTAACATCACGCCAATTCAATCCAAATACTTCACCGCGCCTAAGTCCGGTACATGCTGCTAATAGGATGGGTATTTCTTCTTTAAAATCCCCCTTGATTTGATCTAATAGCTTTTTGAAGTTTTCTTCTTCCATAATAGCGGGGGTATATTTTTCTTTTTTTGGCAGCGAAACGAAATCAGCGGCATTAGACATAATCATTTTATTTTTCATAGCATAATCCAAAGCGCCATGAATAATAGAATTTATTTTTCTTATGCTATTCCACGCTAAGGGAACAACTTTTTCTTTCTTTTCTCCGGGCTTTGGGTCTCTGGGTTTACGGGGTTTATTATGCAAGTTGCTATAAAACACATCTAAATCAGCAGGTTTCAGTTCTCTTAAAAGAATTTTACCAATGCCGGGAATAATATGCTTGTCCAACATATCCCTATAATATTCGGCGGTATTTTCTTCGATCATATTTTTGTATATTTCAAGCCAATCATTAAGGAATTTTTCTATGGTTATTCTGCCTGGGTCTGCGTGTATATTGTGTTGGAGTTCGTAAATAAGGTCGTTTACCTTCCTTCTTACTTCTTTTTCGGTATCTCCTTGAAAGTATTTCCGTTTCCACTTACCGCCTACTTTTTCAGTGTAGACAACACCGCGCCACTTTCCGTTAGGCAATTGAAACACTGAACCTTTCATATTTTCACTTCCTCTTTTTAATATCGTAAGCCATTTCTATGATTTTTGTTAAATCTTCGGGGAATATTTCACGGCTAAAAGCTAACTTAATAGCTTTTATATAACCTTTGGGTAAACCATAAAGTTCCTTAGAATTGCGTTCGTCAATAGTGCACACGTTTGATAAATCATCATTGCCGACCATTTGATCAACTGTAGTGCCTAAAAATTCAGCGATAAGTTTAGCAGTCTCAAGAGTCGGCTTATTTTCTCCACGTTCATATTTTGAAATAGTTGACTTTACGATGCCTGCATATCTAGCGAGTTCCTCTTGGCTTATTTTCTTTTCTTTTCGCAATTTCTTTAATGTTTCACCATACTTCATTTTATTTTCTCTCCAATCCATACACACACGTTATGTTTATTATTATATCAAAAAGTATCGCTTTGTAAACAAAAAGTTTCCATTAAGAAATATTTTCCCTTGACATAACTCGGCAGAGTGTTATAATAAAAGTGTCGTATGTGACACAAAGGAGGTGCAAACATGAAGAAAATTGGAAAATACCTAAAGCTAAAATACCTACGTGAGAGGTGCGGCTATTCTCAGGTAGACATGGGGCTAAAAATAGGCGTATCACCTGGACAGTACAGTAAAAAAGAGAATGGAACGCAGCCATGGGGTCTTGATGAATGCATTATTATAAGGAACCTTATTAATGACAAACTGAAATTACTAAAAGAGGATCCACTCACAATAGACGAGATTTTTTTTATTGACAAAGTAGCGAAAACGACACAAAAGAAAGGAGCGTAGTATGAACGAACTAATAAAAATCCAAACCAATGAAAACGGACAAGCGGTATCGGCCAGAGATTTACATGAAGCGTTAGGCATTCAAAAGCACTTTACTCAATGGTGGGAAAATCAAACCAATATGCTTCAACTAACAGAGGAAAAAGACTTTTTAACTTTGAGGTTAGAAAGTACAGGCGGCAGACCATCAACCGATTACATAATTCCTCTCGACATAGCCAAACACCTTGCCATGATGTCCGGCGGCGAGAACGCTCACAAAATCCGTGAGT